>JACCDH010149583.1_pt1 | contig 136150 bp, 137 predicted proteins | sample 7442481 | NCBI WGS metagenome assembly JACCDH01 (sample SAMN15323433, study PRJNA562643) | freshwater metagenome | isolation source: river surface water | place: USA:Blue River Watershed | collected 2017-08-15
CGCGGGCGGTCTGCATGGGGTGTGCATTAGACCAAAATGTTAGAGTGCGCTGCACGTACTAGTTATGGGACTCGAAAGGATTCAGCCGCCATGACGCCGTCCGAACAGTGGTTGACAGACTGCCGTGCCGCAGGAGTCGACCCGCTCGTCATCGAGCATACCGCTCGAAATTTTTTGGCCTATCTTGATTACCACTCCAAGCAAGGCAGTCGGAGCCTCCCGCTGATCGAGTGGTTCCGCTTCTACGCCCTCGAAAATGCGGCGGAACTGTCTGCGGAAACGATCAAGGTCGAGGGCTGTTCGGTCGATGAGCGCTCGGTACGCCCCCCGAGCGCCGACTATCGAGCTGCCATTTTTCAACTGCTTCAGAGATTTCTCGAAGAGCAGACAACTTCACGCTGATCATTCGGTGATCTCATGTCTGACCACGATCAAGGATCGATCGTCGTTCGCGGCGCTCGCCAGAATAATTTAAAGAATCTCGACATCGACATTCCGACGGGCGAGCTCGTCGTGGTCACGGGCGTCTCTGGGTCCGGCAAGTCGTCACTGGTCTTCGACACACTCTATGCCGAGGGGCAGCGCCGATACGTCGAGACTTTTTCCCCATACGCAAGGCAATTCCTCGATCGCATGGACAAGCCTGCGGTCGATCGGATCGAGGGGATACCGCCAGCCATCGCCATCGACCAAACCAATCCCGTTCGAACCTCTCGTTCGACCGTTGGGACGATGACCGAGCTCAATGACCATCTCAAGCTTCTATTTGCTCGAACGGCGGAGCTCCACTGCCGTTGCTGCGGAAAGATAGTCAAAAAAGATACGGTCAGCAGTATCCGCGAAGACTTGCGGCACCGCGCGACACTGGGTGGCGATCCGCGAGTATTGATCTGTTTCGAGATCAGCGTTCCGAAGAACTTTAAGGATGCCGAAGTAGTCGCCCTGCTCGAACAGCAAGGTTACACCCGCATTCATGCTCGACGGAAAGATGTCGTCGAAGTCATTCAAGACCGTCTGCGTATCTCCGCAGTCGACGATGCGCGCCTCGCAGAGTCGCTAGAAGCGGCTTTGCGCCTGGGTCGCGGAAAAACAGCAGTACACGTACTCGAATCTGCCGAGCCGCAGATTGTCCGGGAAACCTGGCGCTACTCAAACACGCTGCATTGCGCACATTGCGACATCGGCTACAAAGATCCCGCGCCGAGCTCGTTTTCGTTCAACAGCCCAATGGGCGCCTGTGAATCATGCCGTGGATTCGGCCGAATCATCGGAGTCGACTACGGGCTCGTCATTCCCGATCACGCCAAGAGCCTACGAGGCGGCGCGATTCGCCCGTGGCAGACGGATGCGTATCGTGAATGTCAGCAAGATATGGAGCGACTGGCGCGTAAGCGCGGGGTTCCCCTCGACACGCCTTGGCGCGATCTCGATGAAAGCCATCGTCATTGGGTCATCGAGGGCGAAGGAGAATGGAAGAAAAACGTCTGGTATGGCGTCCGGCGATTCTTCGCTTGGCTCGAGACTAAAGCCTACAAGATGCATATTCGCGTATTGCTGTCGAAGTATCGGGCTTACACGCCCTGCGGCAGCTGCTTGGGTGCTCGACTCGCCCCGCAGTCTTTACTGTGGCGTATTGGCGATCACGCGCTGGCATGTGAAGCCTTGCAAGGCCAACTCCCTTTCAAACCGAAAGAGGCAGCGTGGGATGACGCGGTTTTACAGCGCTTACCCGGTTTGGGCGTGCACGACATCATGCTATTACCGATTGAGCGTGCAAGACGATTCTTTGATCAACTGACGCTGCCTAGCACGCTTGATGAAGCCACCGACATGCTGCTCGGAGAAATCCGTGGGCGATTCCGCTATCTCTCTGAGGTGGGTCTCGGCTATCTGACGCTCGACCGACAGTCGCGCACCCTCTCGGGTGGGGAAGTTCAGCGTATCAATTTAACGACAGCACTCGGTACCTCTTTGGTGAACACGCTCTTCGTGCTGGATGAGCCGTCCATCGGCTTGCATCCACGCGATATGCAGCGAGTGATTGATGTCATGCAGCGCTTACGTAATGCCGGCAACTCGCTGCTCGTCGTCGAGCATGATCCCCAGATCATGCAGCAAGCGGATCGCCTACTTGATCTGGGTCCTGGGGCCGGCGAAAACGGCGGGCACATCGTGGCCTGGGGCAAACCCAGTAATGTATTAGCCAATGTCGACTCGCTGACGGGAGCGTACCTGACTGGTCGCAAAAAGGTCGAATTGCCACGCGGCAAACTTCGATCTAAAACAAGCGCATCGCTAGAGTTGCTGGGCGCGAAGCAACATAACCTGCGCGAACTCGACGTCCGCTTTCCTTTAAACCGACTTGTTTGTGTCACCGGTGTCTCGGGTTCAGGAAAATCTACGCTGATCCAAGATGTGCTTTATCCGGCACTACTGAAATATTTTGGTAAGCCTACCGAAGCCGCGGGCGCGTACCGTCAGCTGCGCGGAGCAGAGCATCTCGAAGATGTCGTCTTCGTCGATCAGACACCAATCGGCAGGACGGCCAGATCGAATCCAGCCAGTTACGTCGGCGCTTTTGATGTCATCCGCGAGCGCTTCGCGCGACTTGCTGAATCGAAGGAGCGCGGCTACACGGCAGGAACCTTCAGTTTCAATTCGGGAAACGGCCGTTGCCCGAGTTGCTCGGGCAGTGGTTTCGAGCACGTCGAAATGCAGTTCCTATCGGACGTTTACCTTCGCTGCGGCGACTGCAATGGCAGTCGCTACAGGCAAGAGACACTGGAAATTAAACACTCGGGTCCGGGGGGGCGAGAGGCGAATATCGCCGACATACTCGAAATGACTGTCCCCGAAGCCATCGAATTTTTTGCCGATGTGCCTGAACTGGCTCGTCGACTCGAACCGCTCGTTGATGTCGGACTTGATTACTTGCGTCTTGGACAGCCCGTACCGACATTATCGGGTGGTGAGGCCCAACGACTGAAACTCGCCGGCCATCTTGCCGAATCCGAGGACGGCGGCGGTCGAAAACTCTTCTTATTCGATGAGCCGACCACAGGGCTACACTTCGAAGATATCGCCAAGTTATTGCGGGCTTTCCGAAAGCTGCTCGATGCTGGTCATTCGCTCATCGTCATCGAACACAATCTCGATGTCATCCGCGCGGCTGATTGGCTGATCGATCTCGGGCCAGAGGGTGGCGATCTGGGTGGTGCCATCGTGGCAGTCGGAACCCCCGAAGAAGTCATGGAAGTCTCCGGCTCGCACACGGGAGCCGCACTCAAAGACTATCGACTCGACGGCATCCGAGAGCCCACTCGCCCCGTGACCACTTTGCAGCGTCGAGACAGCAGCAATGCCATCGTGGTTCGCAACGCACGAGAGCACAACCTTCGTCACGTCGATGTCGATATCCCGCGTAATGCTTTTACGGTGATCACCGGCGTCTCGGGTTCAGGAAAGTCGACGCTCGCCTTCGACATTATTTTCAACGAGGGGCAACGCCGTTACCTCGAATCACTCAACGCTTACGCGCGGCAGTTCGTCCAGCCCGCTTCAAGACCCGAGGTCGACTCCATTAGAGGCATACCGCCAACGGTGGCCATCGAGCAGAGAACAAGCCGTGGAGGACGCAAGAGCACCGTTGCAACCCTGACTGAGATCTACCATTTCTTACGGCTGTTATACGTCAAGCTCGGAACGCAACATTGTCCCGACTGCGAAGTGCCCATCGAGCCCCAATCCATCGATGCCATTACCGCGCGCATCATCTCGGACTTCAAAGGCCAGACGATTGATTTACTTGCACCGCTCGTGGTCGCCAGAAAAGGACTCTACACAGACCTCGCCAAATGGGCTGGCAGCAAGGGCTATAAGGAGCTTCGGGTCGATGGTCAGCGCATAGGCGTCAAGCCATGGCCACGTCTCGATCGTTTTAAAGAACACGATATCGAGTTACCCGTCGCAAGGTTAGGCATCTCCGTACGCGGCGAGCAAGATCTGCGCGCCAAGCTGACTGAGGCACTGACGCACGGTAAGGGCGTCGTACAAGTGTTGCCCGCCGGTCAACGCACACCGATTGTTTTCTCGACTAAACGCGCGTGTCCATCTTGTGGAACCAGCTTCTCCGAGCTTGATCCACGACTCTTCTCGTTCAATTCGAAACAAGGTTGGTGTTCCGCGTGCTTCGGTACGGGCGCAACGATCAAGGACTTCGATGAAGAACAAACAGGCGAAGAGTCATCCTGGCGAGAGGCGAGCACGTCGGATTCGCCGATTTGCAGTGAATGCAACGGCGCCCGACTCAATCCTGTGGCTCGATCGGTTCGCTTTCGAAATCAATCGATCAGTGAGTTCACTTGCCAGCCGGTTGATCGAGTCAGTAAGTCTCTCAAGGGCTTGAAGCTAAACAAGCGCGAGCAGTCCATTGCGCGTGATCTGCTCGCCGAGATCCAAGGTCGACTGACGTTTTTGCAGCGGGTCGGGCTCGGCTATCTGAGTCTCGATCGGGCTGCGCCGACTTTATCGGGAGGTGAGGCGCAGCGCATTCGCCTTGCCGCGCAGCTTGGCTCCAATCTTCGCGGCGTCTGCTACGTCTTGGATGAACCGACCATTGGCTTGCACCCGCGAGACAATCGAATTCTGCTCGATGCTCTGGGTGATCTCGCAGCACATCAAAACACGCTGGTCGTCGTCGAGCATGATGAAGATACGATCCGCCGAGCCGATCATGTCATCGATCTTGGACCAGGCGCTGGTGTTCGCGGCGGCACTGTCGTCGGTGCGGGCCGCATGGCGGATCTTTTAAAGAACCCCAACTCCGTCACAGGCTTGTATCTACGTGAGCCTCTTCGTCACCCGACGTCACCGCAGCGACCTGTGGGCAAGAGCGATCTCGCACTTACGATTATCGATGCGGAACTGCACAATCTGGCAGAACGAGAGGTTCGCATCCCCCTCGAGAGGCTCGTTGTCGTCACCGGCGTCTCTGGCTCCGGAAAGTCGACCTTAGCGCGCAACATTCTCTTTGATAGTGCTCGAGCATTGGTCGATGGCGGATCACCGGTCGGTTGCAGTCGCATCGACCACATCGATCAGATAGATCGAGTGCTGGAAGTGGATCAAACGCCCATCGGAAAAACCCCACGCTCCTGCCCCGCTACCTATGTCGGGATTTGGGATGAGATTCGGCGCATCTACGCTGGGACATCCGAAGCAAGTCTGCGTGGCTTCTCGGCAGGCCGATTCTCCTTCAATACCTCGGGCGGCCGATGTGAGAGCTGCGAGGGTCAGGGAGTTCGGACCATCGAGATGAGCTTCCTGCCGGATGTCAAAGTCAGTTGCGATACCTGCCTCGGAAAACGCTTCGATCCCGAAACACTATCGGTGCTCTGGCGTGGCCGCAGCATCGGCGATGTCCTCAACATGAGCATCGAAGAGGCACTGGAGTTTTTTTCGTCCCACGCGACTATCAAACATGTGCTGCAGTTGTTGTGTGATGTAGGTCTCGGCTATTTGACGCTAGGCCAACACAGTCCAACTTTGTCGGGCGGGGAAGCACAACGCATCAAATTAGTCACGGAGCTTGCCAAAGTTCGCACTGATTTGCGCAAGCCGCTGCGGAGCAAAGCGAAGCACACTCTATATGTGCTCGATGAGCCGACGGTGGGTCTGCATATGGCCGATGTGGAAAAGCTGATTCGAGTACTACACCGACTCGTCTCAGCCGGTAACACCGTCGTCCTCGTTGAACATAATCTCGATGTCATTGCAGAGGCCGACTGGGTCATCGATATGGGCCCCGAAGCGGGAGCCAATGGCGGTCGAGTCGTTGCGGCGGGGGCGCCGCAAGCGCTTGCGAAACGACCAGGGCGCTCGCACACTGGTGCGGCTCTCAAGGATTTCCTACAAGACCGTTGGCAGGTTTCTCAACATGGCGCATGACATTCAATGCTGGAAGTGTGGCGCTTCGTTAGCCAGCTTGAGTCTGCCACTACGTCGACTGGACGTTTGCACAAGCTGCAGGGCGGAATTGCACGTATGCAAGCTCTGCGTGGATTACGACATCACCCGCGCCAAACATTGTCGTGAACCAACAGCCGAAGAAGTGCGCGACAAAGAGCACGCTAACTTCTGCGACCACTTCAAGCCCAAGCCGCAGGCTTGGATCAAACCGGATAACGCCGCTCTGGAAGCGGCCAAAGCCGATCTCGCCAAACTCTTCGGTGGTTAATCCGTGATGGACTGGCTCAAAAAACGCCTTATCGACCCATTGCTAGCCTTGTTGCGACAAGGCTTGTCGCCGCAAGACTTGGCGCTCTGTGTTGCGCTCGGAATCGGAATAGGCCTGTTCCCGATTTTGGGAGTATCAACCCCCGCGCTCACGGTGCTCGCACTCACGCTACGGCTAAACCTAGCGGCGATCCAACTTGTGAGTTATGCCATTTCGCCCATTCAACTCGCTCTGATCATCCCGTTCATGAGACTGGGCGAGCATGTTCTCGGTTCTGCGCCGCAGCCGATGACGATCTCTGCAGCGATGGAACTCTTGACCCAGGGAGTGCTCTACGCGATCGTGACCCTGTGGGATGCGATTATTCATGCAAGCCTAGGTTGGCTGTTAGTCGCTCCCATTTTCATTTTCGTCACATACAAAATTTTGATACCGGTATTTAGTCGTCTATCGACAACACTGAACTCTGGGAAACTATGACCAGCTCTGAAAAATCGCTGTCGATGAGCCTGCTAGAGAGCAACTGGGTGCCAGACTGGCTGATTCGTCGGCAGATCAGACAACTACTAACGCAGCGTATCGCCGAAGAAGACAAAGGCGATCCGGAATCACAGCAGCAGCACCTCATGAATATGGTGAGGAAGCTGCGAGAAAGCCCGATCGCGATCCATACTGCCGAGGCCAATGCACAGCATTATGAAGTCCCGACCGACTTCTATCTTAAAACCTTAGGCAAGCATCTGAAGTACTCAAGCTGCTACTTCGATGATTTCGACATCAGTCGCGCCGCCCAGAATCTCGATGCAGCCGAGGCTCGTATGCTTGCCCTCACCTGTGAGCGAGCTGGGCTAAAAGACGGTGACCGAATTTTGGAGCTCGGCTGCGGCTGGGGATCCTTATCGCTCTGGATGGCAGCGCACTACCCCAAATCACGCATCACTGTCGTCTCAAACTCGAAAACACAGAAAGCCCACATCGACCAACAAGCCACGGCACGTGGCCTTCGTAATCTCGAAGTCATCACCTGTGATGCCAATGCGCTCGAGTTCCCATCAACAGACAAGTTCGATCGCGTTGTTTCCGTCGAAATGTTCGAGCACATGCGGAACTACCAAACACTGCTCGCCAAAATCGCATCCTGGATGAACCCCGGCGCAACGCTGTTTGTCCACATCTTCACCCATCATCGCTACGCGTACACTTTCGAGATTCGAGACGAGTCCGATTGGATGGCGCGCTATTTCTTCACCGGCGGCATCATGCCGAGTGACGATCTGCTGCATTATTTCCAGCGTGATCTTCGGCTCATGGAACATTGGCAGGTCGATGGTCGCCACTACCAGTTGACCTCTGAGGCCTGGCTCGCGAACATGGACGCCAATCGCGATGCGCTGATGCCGGTGATGGCGCAAGCCTACGGCCCGGATCAGGCAACGAAATGGTGGGTCTACTGGCGTGTGTTCTTCATGTCGTGTGCCGAATTGTTCGGCTACCGAGGGGGCCGCGAATGGATCGTTTCACATTATCTTTTCGAGAAGCCCTAACGCGACCACTCACGCGGAGTCTCGTCGCGACGCTCGTTTGTGTTCTGACATTCGGGCCGCTGGCATCTGCGGCGACATCAGAGCGAGGCGAGCTCTATCTCCGATTCAAGAGCGCCTTCGAGGCCGGCGACTGGGCCAGCGCCGAAGAGCGTGCCACTGCCTTGGTACGGTTGATTGAATCGAGCCAAGATGCGACTTCACGTGATCTCGTCAATCCAGTGACCAATCTCGGCACTGTTGCATTTCGACGCGGTAACCATGACACCGCGATCGGTCACTACCAGCGCGCAATCGCGCTGATCGACGGCGAAAAGGCCGGCGCCGACAGCTCGTTGATTCGGCCCTTGCACGGTCTCGGTGAAGCCCTGTTGGCCAAGGGCATGGCGAGTGAAGCCGTTACACCACTGAAGAGAGCGGTCGATTTATCCCGTAATGTCGATGGGCTTTTTAATTCAAGTCAAATCGACATCGTGGATGCCTTGATCGAGGCCTATGTGGCGACCGGTCAACTCGCGGATGCCGAGCGTGAGCATCAATATGCCTTCCGGGTCGCCGAAACCTCTTTCGGAAAAAACGATTTGCGACTGCTTGAACCGCTCGATCGCTACGCCCGTTGGTTCGAGTCCATCGGTCGTTATTCGACCGCCAGAGGACTGCATGCACGTGCGTTGCAAATAGCAGAACGACAGTCTGCTGATAAACCCATCGTCGGCGTAGCGGCACTACGTGGTCTCGCACGCACATGGCTGCTCGAAGGTATCTACGGACCCGAAGTTGAACCCGAGACGACGATTCGTGAGGCCAATGAGGCGAGCGGTCCGTTTCTTTCCTCCGCGGGTGCAGGCCGACTCAATGCTGATGGTGAGCGCGCCCTGCGGTTCGCGCTGAATATCATCACCGACAGTAAGCCGCGAGACGACAAGCTTTTCGCAGACACCTTGGTGCAGTTCGGCGATTGGTATTTGATCGCCGGCAGCACACAACGGGCACACGCCAGTTATCTGGAGGCGGCGAAGGTGCTCTCCGAAATGAACTCCTCTACGGAGCGACTACTCGATAGCCCTCGCCTGCTCGTCTACCGAGCGCCAGCGGCATCGATCACGCGCTTCAAGCCAGACGACCCAACTCAACATACTTTGCACGACATCGAGTTCGCCCTGGACGTAGGTCCCGATGGAAAAGTGGTCGATGCCAAGGTGATCAGCTCAACCGCACCAGAGGCGACGACACGTGCTGCACTGCTCGCAGCTCGAAAGGCTCGTTTCGGTCCGCGTGTAGCGGGCGACGAAGTCGTTGCCGCGAGCGGCGTGACGCTACGCGAGAAAGTATGGGTCAGGGCTGCGCCGTCGAAGAATTAGCGGCCCGGCGCGAAACCCGTATCGGCAACGCCTCAATAACCACTGAAGCGCTCGCTGCCGCCTCTGGCAACGCCTGCAAACTACGGCCGGCCGATAGCTCCTTAACGAGCGATAAAGAACCGACCTGAGTCAAAAACTTCGCCGCGGCATCTCTTTTGGCTGCCAAGGTCGCTGCCTCAATCGATTCTGACGAACCGAAGCCATCCGCCATGGCAGTGCCATATCCGGTCAAGGTCAGCGAGTCGTATCGCTCGCCGTTCGGTGTTCTGACATCGATTCGGTAACGAATACTGACCGCGACATATTCTCCGCCCGTCTCCTGCGCTGTCGCGAAGGAGTACTGCTCTATCTTTGGTTCAAAGACGGCCTGCAGGTCCGTGACGGCTCGCGCGGCGTCTAGATCAGCAAATTCCTGAACGTTGCCGAAGATAGACGAAAACAGGGTGCGTGCGAGACGCTGCTGACCTGTGCCGAGTACGACTTCCCAGGTCACGCCATTGCGAGTTTCAGAATGAACGAAGGATTTCTGCTCTGCTGTTAGCAACAAACCGACCTTGGCGGGAATCGGCTCAACGAGCGCCTTTGGCAATACGGGATCCGGTGTGATGACGACCCCACCGCAACCGGCGAGCAGGAGCATCGAAAACGCGATCAACCTCTGACTCAGCTGCCGCCGACACATGTCGTGACACCTCCGATGACCATGGTCATACCACAGGTTTTGACATTGGTGAGCCCGACGAAGGTTCCGTCGTTACGCTCACACATGGCTCGCATTAAGGCTGAGAATCGAATGTTTGTAAACGGGGTCATTCCAGGCGCCTCTGGAAATCCGACCGCATGAATTCGAACGCGACGTCGCCCGGTATCGTCCGGTCGATTAATTCGATCGACGGCATCAAGAGCGCCCTGAATCGTCTCACCGGTAAACTCATCACCTAGCACGTAGATGCTGATGCGCTTGTCGGCTGACCAGTAGTTTTTAATGGCAAGCTCGATACCGTCGGCCGGATTGGAGTCACTGAACGCGCGCCAGTTGCGCATTCTTTGCACGATATCGGCACGCAAATTGTTTGAATCGGTCAGCCAGCGCCCTCGCGTCCCGGCAAACAACTCTCGACCATTGTCATCGACGATCTGCAAACCTTTGAGTCGCGGATAGATATCGAGAATCTCGCGCATCACTTCCATGGCGGTCTCCCAGTGACCGCCTTGCATGCTGCCGGAAGTGTCTATGAGAAAAATGACGTAGTCACTGTCGACGGGAATTCCGCCGACTGCCTGCGTGTTGACTTTACGTCGCGCCTGCGACATCTGGAGCAGGCGCTGATTCTCAGCTTGCAGATCCTGAAACGCGGACAGCAGTTCATTCTCCACGATGTTACTGACCGCCGCCTCCTGACGAGAGGTGTCGTACTGACCGCGAAGGTTCGACATCTCCCCTGCCGCGCGCGCCAAATTGCGGCGCTCCTTTTGCAACAAATCAACTCGACCCTGCAGCTCGCGCTCGAGGCGCTCGGAGTCGCCTCGAATCACAAAAAGTTCTTCTTGGAGTTTCTTCAGCTGTTGCGCTAAATCGTTTCTCGATTTCTCGATGACCAGTGGTTGCCCAAACTCCGATAACACCAAAAGCAAAATGATGGCACCGAAGCCACAGCAAATGACATCGAGAAAAGACAAACTGAAAATTTCGGTGTCGCGTTGCTTGCGCTTCATCGCGGCGCCTCAGGGCCAATCCGGTGATGGCATCACAAAAGCACCTTTCGTCTGGCGCGCGAGCCCCCAGAATCGATGTGGTGCGGGTACGTCACCTTTCATTGGCAATAGGATCACGTCGATCGGCACATTGCGATTGATGCCTCGAACTGCCTCGTCGAATAGTTTTGCGCGAGCAGCCGCATCGACATATCGGCGTAATGCGGGCGGCGTAGCCCCTTGTGTCGGAAGACCGTCCGTCACCAAGACGATTTGATCCGGCGGTATTCGCATCGCTCGGGTGGCTTGCAATGCATTGATCAGACTCGTTCCACCGGTCGGCGAGAGCGAGCCCAGCGAGGACAACATCTTTTCTCGCACGGAGTCGTCATTACCCGAAATCCACTCGCCTTCAGTGCCCGTCAAGAGAGGCTCGCTGGCAGTGTTGAACACATAGAATTGAAACTGAGACGACGACGGGATCTCGGAAATCAGCCAAGCGCCGATATCACCGGCTCTGCGCCATTTTGGCGCGGTCAACTGGGCTGTCGCAGCTGAATTTCTCAAGCGAAGAATATTCACCAAGTCGTCATCGAGCATGCTCGATGATCGATCGAACAACACCAAAATACGCTTACCTTTTAACGTAAGCCCAGTGATATACCGACGACTTGCCAAAGACTTTCCAGCACCGGCTCGTTCGGCGCGTGGCGTTTCGACTTTAGCGCTCGCTTCTAGACGCCGAGCGCTCTCCTCCAGAGCTTTGACATCGGCCTTGAGCTTCTCGATCCGCTCACGCTTGGCGACCGTGGTCGAATCGTAAATAAAGCTCTCTTCACGCTTTCGCTGCAGCTCTTCGATGAGCTGAGTGGCACGAGAGGTGGCCGACACCGTCTCACTCTCGGTTCGCTGCAAAGCATTCCTCAACTCGACCAAATTGCGCGCCCCACGGATGACCTCATCTTCTAAACGAGATACTTCCGCCGCGAGGTCCTCTGCTTTACGAGTGCGCTCGATGCCGCTCTGAGCACTGATGATGGTGTAGAAAAGTATGACGGCGCCAAAGCCGCAGCAAATGACGTCGAGAAAAGACAGGCTGAAAACTTCAACGCGCCGGCGCGCCATTGCCCGTCTCTATCGCTAGCAAGGTCAGCTCAATACCCGGATCACCGATTCGGATTCGATCACCTGTAAAGACCTCGGCACGCCCTAGCACTCGTTCATCGTTGAGCCACGTGCCATGACGACTATGATCGATCAACCAAGTGGTCAGCGTCTCGTGACGTAACGAACAATGCCAGCGAGAGACTCCTGCCAGCCCCTCTGGAAGAACGAGCCCGTTCGGGGCGACCGCGCGCCCGATCTCGATCGTCGCACCCGCCTCTAACGGTTTGACCTCGGTATTCCAGATCAGATGTGTCGGGCGCGTGCGCAGGGAGGTCGTCTGGGTAGACCCGATAATCCGCGCCTCGATCAACGGAGACGACCGAGGATATCCGCGTAACAACAGCACCTCATCGTCACCGCTTAAACGAGAAGTTTGTCGCGAGGCTGCGAGCGCGAGTTGCTCTGCATCGATTGCGACGACACGGCACCCGCGGAACTCCGCCAGCATGTCGGTAAAGCCGGGCAGGCTCAGGTCTTTCTCCATGACGAGCAAGTCGACACGTGATGCGGCAGGTCGTAGCTCGTGCAACATGCTGGACAGGTCGCGATAGATTGACGCGGCACTGACGGCGAACTGATCGCGCGTCAGCGTGATACTGCAATCGCCTCGCGGAGTGGGCAATGTAACCAAAACAGAGCCCTCTTCGGCGGCGCATCGCGCTGCGTCCCACAACAAACCAGAGAGACGGGACTCTGAATCACGGTCGTACAGTGGATCGAAGCGATGCGAGAGCACCATCGATTCGGCAATCAGATCTGTCCATACTCGCCGCAGCGCGCGACGGCCACCGCGCTCGCGCTTTAATAGCGCTTGTCGGCGCACTTCGCCCTCCGTCGTCACGACACGAGCGACTGCGCCAGCCTCTTCCGCTATCTCGACGAACAATGCTGTTCCGTCAAAACCCAGCGAAGCGACAGCAAGTGCCGCGGCATCATGAAGTGCTTGAACCGAGAGCTTGTGCTGCTGCAGTTGCCTGAGCATCTCGGCGACTGAAGTGATGTCAGCGCTGATGGGGACCACAGCATGACAGGCCGTTTCGCTGCCAGCGAACGAGTCGAGAGCAACATCCTCTCTCTTGCCGTCGACTGCGACGACCGGAGTCTCGTTGCCGAGGTAAGTGCCGATCATCGTCACATACGAACCTGCAGGTTTCGGATGATCTTCTCATCCAGCCAAGTTTCGGTATCGAGAACTCGACGCTCCTGTACTCGCTGCAGTTGCTGCATCAGGAACATCAGTAAAATCGACAAAATCAGAGCGATGAGCGTTGAATTAAAGGCGACGCCGAGCCCCTCGGTCACTCCAGAGATATCTCCGGTGACGGCCTTGTGTGCTTGTGATAGCGCATCGCCGATACCGCGCACGGTGCCGATAAACCCAATTGCAGGAATGGCCCAGGCGATATAGCGCAATAGTGCGAGATCTGAATCGAGCCTTTCCGCTTCAGACTGGCAAATCCCATGAGCGACGGTTGAGGCATCTTGTACATTGCGGGTCGCACCAAATCGGGCCAGTGCCGCCATGAGAGCACGCGGAACCAGCGCCTCACGATCTGCCGCCGGTAAAGCTTCTAACTGACGGGTGTACTCGCGCGTATCTTCCGGAAGAATCCGCGTGCCATCAGGCAGACGCAGCACTTCGGCATGTAAAACTCGCAATTCGCGCTGCTGTGCAACGGCCTTGTAGCCAATAATCGCCAATGCCCAGAGCATCAGAATAATTTCGGCTTCCTGCTCGTAATCTTTGATGATGACGTAAAAAGAACGCTCGGCGACATAATTTGGATCGACAGCCATTCTTTCCCGATCGCCACGCAAAGTCGCCTCTGCGACCGGTCGTATGTGCAAGACATAGGCTGCATGTACAAATATCGTGACGATCAAAAGCGCCACGACGGTAAAAAGAAATTCGTTCGGCAGTTTCTTGTTCATATGTCGACCGGTAGGCTGATATTGTTATCGGCGGAGTCGCGATACTCAGGCGATTCCTCATCAGAGATCTTGGGTTGAGGCGCACGCCTCTCTGTCGGCTCCGCTTCGTTAGTCTCCACGGTCTGCGCCAACGCTCTTAACATCATGACCGACGCCAACCAGCAAACCAGCGCGCTGATCGCCGTCAGCCAAATCAAACGCCATGTTCGGCTCTGACTACTCTGCATATCGTGCTACCCTGAAGCCGATCGTTTGTGCCGCACCGTCAGCGCCTTCGCGCCAGGCGAGACGCAGATCACTGTAGTTGGCGCTGCGCCAGGAACTCCCTTTGATGACTCGCCGTGCCGAGTCGGCAGGCCCTAACGGATTCTGACCGCCACCGCTCGAATCGAATGAGCTATAGGCATCGTGCACCCATTCGGAGACGTTACCGGTCATATCAAATAAGCCGAGTGTATTAGCCGCAAATTTGCCAGGTGGTGCTACCACCGGGTACTCATCCTGCCAGTTGTCGAGTACGTCTGCCATTTCAGCCACGGCCTCCATCCCAGCGAGATTCGCGATACCGCTAGGCGGCGGCAAGTCGTTACCCCATTCGTAGCGACGGAATGCGGCATTCTCCCCCGAAAACCGAGCGGCGAATTCCCATTCCGCTTCCGTCGGCAAGCGAAAGCCCGTCGTCACCGGTAAACGTAACTCCCACCTGCCGTTTTTCTTTTCGTAAGCAGGTGGCAACCCCTCTTGTTCCGATAGCCAGTTGCAATACTCGACGGCATCGGCCCAGGTAACGGACGTTACGGGCAAGGCGTCAAGATCGAGCGTTCGTTTGCCGATGAACCCTGATGCATGCGCAGGCTTGAACCGACGAAACTCGGCATTGGTCACCTCTCGTGTGCCGAGGTAGAAGGCTCGCGTGAGCTCGACACGACGCGAAAACTCGTTCGCTCGTCTTCCCTGTTCGCGACGCTCGCTACCGAGGGTCGCTTTCCCCGTCGGCATCAATCGTAAGAGCGTTCCGGTTGACGAGCGCAGCGCTGCCGGTGGTGGCTGCCAATCCGCAGTTCGTCCATTCGGGACGAGTCGATAGTCGAGACGACGAGCCTCGCCATTCGACAAGTCCACTCGTAGCACCTGAGACTGCATCCCGTTGGCGCGCAACTCGAGACGGTGCTCGCGCGCGGGGAGCTTTAGAGTCAAAGGGGCACGTCCGAGGCTTTTCGAGCCCTCGAAAATCTCTGCGTCGCCGGGCTCCCCCTGCAACGACAGCTCCACGAGTATTGCTTTGAAGGACGGAGACCAATCTACCTTACCCGATGGCTCGGCAAAAACACGTCGGGTCATCGGCTCGTATCCTTGCAAGACGGCGAGCAACTCATGTTCAACACTCGGTGCCAGCTCGACCTGCAGAGGCGTCTTGCCGCGATAAACACCACCGACGGTCACATCGGCACCGGAAGGGGTCGATCGAATTCTGACAACGGCATCAGGCGCACCAAATTCGATGGGCCCGAGGCGCAGCGTTTCTCCCGCTTTGACCAGCACCACACTACGCCAAGGCTTCAGGTTGGGCGCCATGATCTCAAGACGATGCACGCCAGCTGGCAGATCTAGCGCCGGAGGTAGGGGCACAGGCTCATTTTCATTGAGGCGCAAGGTGACATCTGGACGATCAGCGATGATCTCGACCTTGCCCCATGATGAGCGCAGAGCAGCCGTCAAGAATTGACGTTTGCCGAGACCCTCTATCTCGATCGCCTGAACGAAATCGAGGTGACGATCGGCCTTGAGTAGCAAAGTCTTAGTGCCTGCGGGTATCTGCAGTTCGCCAGGCACCGGGCCTACTTCGACGCCATCGACGTAGGCAACCGCCTTAACCCCGCCAGTATCGACCTCGAGTACTCCGGGTAGCGGATCCAGTCGAAACTGCAGTTTGAGCATCGAGTCGGGAGATATCTCGATCTCACGCGCGACACTGCGATATCCCTCGGCACTAACTTCAATAGTTCGTTTACCCGGCAAAGCAAACACACTACCGGCAGACGACCAATCTGGGCCCGCCACATTCACCGAAGCACTAGCAGGTTGCACCTCGATCTCGATACGAACGAATCGAAACAAGAGCGCGAGAAAAATCACCATGATCGCGCTCGCCGCCAATACGAACCACCACGAGCGGCTGCCACGAAAGCTTTCAGACAGGGTGCGCGACGTCTTCTGCTCCGGTGCGATGAAAGCAACCTTGATGGGAACATCACGCTGATCTTCGTTGTCTGAAATACTTGAAGTCGAGCGCAACGGAACAACCGTCTGATTGCCCTCGATATGACGAATCGACAATGAAACCAATCCGGATTCGTATGAAAACGCGATGCGCGTGTCACCCGCGACGAGCACTGAACCCGCGTTGACAGCGCGACTCACATGGCGCTCGAGCAGCTGCCCGTCGATCAATGCTGCACTTGGCGTAATCGCTTCCAGATAAATCGAGTCGCCTTCACAAAACAGGCGTAACACCTCATCTTGTGCGAAACCGGGAGCGCGGATGTGGCATTGACTCGATGAGCCGATCAGTAGCGGCAGGGATAACGATCGATCACCCGCTGGCTCATGTAAGACCACCTCGGTGATCACGAAATGACCTCCGTGCAGCGCACATCGACGATGAGCTCGGGCCCGCTTGGTACAACGTTGATTTCGCGACGAACGTCACGAAAACCTTCGCGTGTACCGACAATCACATATCGACCCGGTTTCAGATCTAATTCTTTTCGCGTAAACGAGCCGAAGATACCGATGCGCTGCACGACAATCCGTGTCTGCCCATCCGACTGAAATATGGTTCTGACCGGCTTCTCATAGATCTGAACCGCCGCACTCACTTGGTCCGCTTGGCTGCGCAAAACCGGCGCGTCACCCTTAACTCTGGCCGCTTCCGCCAACAAGCGCGCCGCTTCACGGCGCACCTCGGGAGCAGAGAGACGAGTCGGCGCAGCAATCAAAGCCTCGAGTCGACGACCGAGCTCGGCGCGCGGTATCACTCGATTTCGACCGACGCGCGCAAACTCCAAGCTGCGATCTTTCGCGAGCAAGTCTTCGTATGCCTTCAATGCATCACCCCAATTCTCGGCACGCTCCAGGTCGAGAATGCGCTTTCGCTCGTCATCAAGATCTGATCGCTCGCCGACAGCGGCAATGTCGGCCTGCAGTGTTGGGATCTCGGCGCCATCGGCTCGTAGAGAGCGCGCTCGAGCTAACGCGTCACGAGCTGCCTCCGCTCTGCCAGATCTCAATGCAGCCAGAGATTCACCAATGGCGGCTGCATATCGATCGGAGCTCAACGCGCGACGCGCTCGTGCCGCTCCCTCTCGCGCCGTCGTGTTTTCTGGATCGGCGCGAAGCACCTGTTCGTACAAGGTTAGCGCTCGCAAGTTGTCGTAAGCGAGTTGCGCGGTCTCGGCTTCTACCAACGCCGGCAAAAGCGGTCCCAACGCGACGATACGTTGTAATCCGCGTACGGCAGGCTGATGCTCGGGATCGATTAACAATGCTCGTTCCAAAGATTGTCGAGCGACCTCCAATCGACCATCATCGATTGCCTCATTGGCTGTCGAGGTCAAGGTCGCGAGGGTACTCGGTCGTTCGCTTGCGATACGGGTCAGGCGCTGCATGGCCAGCCCGAGACGATCAAGGGCTAGTGACAGATCACGATCTGTCGAGGCGGCAAGCGCCATCTCGCCCATCGACTTTGCAGCTCCAAATGACTCACCGCCCCACACGCCTGCTGCCTGCGATTCGAGTTCCTCTAGGGCCTTGGAAAACTCGGCGTAGCGTTCATTGAACAGCGCCTGCTGCTTCTTCTCCTCGGCACTCAGCACCGGCGCCGGAATCTCAGTGGTGCTCGAATTGCTGCGACTGATCGTCACCTCCGTCATTCCCGGCGCAAAACGAGGTAAGAGCCAGAAGGTCGCTGCCAGTAGTGTCATGCTCCCGATGCCGGCGAGCCAAGGCAACCATCGACGCGGCTGCGTAGGAGTATCGGTCCTCGAAGCAACCGATGCTGGTTCAACTCGAATCGCGCGAATCCCGCTCGGCACGCTGAGGAGCATCGCCAATTGCTCGCGCAATTCACGCGCGCTGGTCGGACGTAGTGTCGCATCGCCCGAGAGGCATTGTTGCAACAACGCATGCAACACGGGCGGAACGGGATGAACCGGCTTCAGCGTTGGAACCTGCTCTTCCGCTGCGCCGGGTTGGATGGGGAAATAGGGCGGATAAGCCGATAAGAGCTCATAACCGAGCGCACCGACACCATAAATGTCGTCGAGAATCGACGGTTCTAGACCGCGTCTTTGCTGCGGACTCGCGCTGAAGGGTGACCCGATTGAACTTGGTGGCGCCAATCCATCGACAGCAGCGATTTCAAAGTCGCTCAGGCGGATACGACCTGTGAAATCGAGAAGAACGTTCGACGGCTTCAAGTCACGATGCACCACACCCCGAGAGTGCAAATGATCAAGCGCATCGCAGACCTCGATCAACAAAGGAACGATTTGCGTGTAGCTCTTACCTCGTAAGGGTCGCAAGTCACCCGCGGCCAGCGTCATCGGTAAAACCAACACTAAGTCGTCACGGACAGGCTCATCCAAGTCAACGACTCCGGAATGGTCGAGTCGGCGTGAGATTGAATACTCTCGCTGGAAACTCTCCCAACACGCCGTCTCTTCGCCCGAACCATCCAGTTGCGCAACAATGGCAATCTTCAACGCCACTTGAGAGCCACGGCGCTCATCGAGCGAGCGCCATACCTCGAATCGCCCACCCTGAGCGAGTGGATCGAGCAATACGAATCGATCGACGAGCTTTTGGCCCTTGACGAGTACGGTCACGTCGAAATCTCGATCAAGGATTTGGTGCGGGCGAGTTTTCTTCCCGATAGATGGCCGCGAGCAATCGACGCCACTCGCGATACTGCTCTTCGGCAGTGCCCGTGAGTTTCAGTGTTCGCCCTTCGACTTCGATGGTCTGAGCGGCAGCCTCATTACTGAAGCTCGAAGCCAATTCTTTAACTTCCTGAGCGGCGACCTTGGCATCGGAGAACTTCTGAATCCCCGACATAACAGCGGCGACGCCACCCACCGCGCCAGCCGTTCGAACAGCGCTATCAATACGTCTGCAGTTGTAGTCGGTCGAGGCGCAATTGCTGCTGGCGAAGATACTGCCGAGCACAGCAGCGGCACCCAAGGCTGTTCTGGTCATCGCCTGAGCGCGAGCCTTGTCCTCACGCTCGATTGCCTCTCGACTAGTGCGGCGGAAACTACCGTAGGGGTCAAACAACTTGTCGGAGAACTCCTGTGAATAGCCATCGAGCGTATCGATGACGGCAGCATCACGATCACGAATCTTCGAAATACGTACCACGGCAGGATCATTGTCTGCGGGCAACCGCGCCAAACGGTAACGCCCATCAGCGGACTTCTGAAGATAACCCTCGAACGAGCGCGGATCGAGATCTTGTGCGAAACGCAATTTTGCAATCTGACGCAGCTCGCGCTTTTCGCTCGCACTCAAAATATCTCGGGCACTGACTAGATCATTGGCGATCTGTGAATAAACGTTTTGGAACGGATCTCGGGCACGCAAGGATGCATCCGTTTTGTAGGCGCCCAGATCCGCATCACCAGAGTACGTTTTATTTTTGATCCAGATTCGCCCTGACGCATCGACAGCATTAATTGACAGCGCCAGCCGAGAACCCGTCGATTCGACGATTTTGCCCGTCACGATGACGTCGACGAATTGAACTGCGTCCGGCACGACACGCACGGCGCCCCACTGCCCTGAATTCTCGAGCGTGGTACGCAATCGCATTGGCAATAATCGCGATTCAGCAGAACGAACATCGGGATAAATACGTCGCTTATCGAGAGCCTCTTCATCGTTGACTAGGTCTGCCGGCACACCGGGATCGAAATGCTGCAAGGCGACATCAAGTAGTTCAGCTTCCGGAATTTGAACCTTCGCCTGAACGGCGTCGATCTTGGCCAGAGGTCGTGTTTCTTTAACGACGCAACCACCTAGCAGTGCCACCACACCCAGCATCATTGTTGCTGCAATAAGTCTCATGCGCTGCCGCTCCTTAGCTACGCTCGTCACTTGCATCACCCGCCTTTGGCGTTGCGCTTGTAGTCTTGATACTCTTTCCAAAGCTTTTCTTTGAGTTCTGGATCCGTCTCCTGTTCGGCGGCCCGTCGAAGTCGCCTTGCAACGATGTCATCATCGTCGCCTGCGTCGACTCCGCGGTTGGGAGCGCCGCTGCCAGCACCGACAGTGCCACGGTCCTGTCGATCGCCTGCCTGATTTGCAGATCCACCGGCTGCCATGCCACGTTCCGAGCGCAGATCGCCTTCGCGCGATCCTGGCTCGGCAGCGCCGCGCCCACCTCCGTCACCACCACTGTTGCCGCTTGAGGCCGTGCGCGCATCACGCTCCGCTGCGGTTCGTCGCTGCTCCTCGTTGAGAGTTTTGTCGAACTCGCCGAGCGAGTCATCCAAAGATTTGTCGAGAACGTCGCGCCGCTCGTCAGCCGTCGTAGCCTCACCTGTCTCCTCGCTCGGCGCAGGCTTGTTCGATCCCTCGCTAGGTGACGGTGCCGGAACGCTCGGCGGCGAGGGAATACCGCCCGTGGGCGGCGGCGTTGGCGAAGGCAAGCTCGGCGGCTGAACGACCGGAGGGGTTGCGCATCCAGCGAGCGTTAGCGCGGCGATGGCGGCCCAATAGGCCGACTTCTGCATCATGGATTGCCGCCCCCTTGAAAAAAGTTCTGTAGCTGTTCGGACAGTCGATCACAGGCCGTCCCCTGCACGCGCGCAATGAACGGCAACGGCACTACGGCGCCCACGATGGCAGATGTTCCCGTCACATTGGTCTCCACGCTTCCCGCCGACCTCGCCTGTTTCAAATCCCAGACAGTGGCCTCGTAGGCCGATTCCTTTTCCCACCAACCAAAGCCGATACAACCCGCCGCGCCGGGCGCTGCCCCACAGGCCAAGCTGCCGCCACCGTCCGTTCGACGCGTACCGCCGTCCAACCAAACCAAGTAGCGCACGCCCGTCGCGGTCACTCTTTCACCGACACCTGGCCGCGCCAAAAGTTGCGTCACGGCTTCAGGGCGGGTGGGCGCCGTACCGGGTTCGAACCAGGGAAAGAGTTCATCGACGAAGGCGTTGTTATCACGCACCGCTATCGGGCGCTCACCCTGACTGAGCCCACGTCCGACACAGTCCATGAACTCGTCCTCGGCCGCGACCCCTTCGATCTGCGGCTTGGCCAGAATCACGACCGCCTCGCCATCGACGATTTGAGTCGGTAACTCGCGACTCTCCTGAATGGTGGCGCTCATACAGCCAGCCAGAGTCAGGGGCAGGATCCAAACGAGTGGCAAGGAAGCTGAAGCTCGGTGACGCATCATTTCCTCCGATAGAACGCAGAGTATGCCACGCCAATATGGCTCAGCTAGCGGGCTTCAAGTCTCCGGTTGAGGAAAGCGATCGAGGCGACGTAGCTCCGGAAACAAGCGCCAATAAACCCCGACGATCAGCAGGCAGGCAACACCGCCGATGGCGACGGCGTGAACCGGACCCCACCAACTGGCCGTCAATCCGGACTCGAACTCGCCGAGCTCGTTTGAGGCGCCGATGAACATGGAGCTGACGGCGCTGACCCGGCCCCGGATCGCGTCGGGCGTCTCGAGCTGCACCAAAAGATGGCGTACGAACACGCTGACCATATCACCCGCGCCGAGACAGAAGAGCGCGCAGCACGACAACCAAAATGAAGTCGATAAACCAAACACGACGGTGGAGAGACCGAAAACCGCCACTCCGCCGAACATCCAGCGCCCGGCGTGCCGCGAAATCGGTCGTCGTGCAAGCCAGATGGCCGTCAGCGCCGCACCCACGCCCGGAGCGGTACGCAATAGGCCAAGGCCTTCGGGACCGACGTGCAGGATATCTGCGGCGAACATCGGCAACAGCGCCGTAGCGCCACCAAACAGTACGGCAAACAGATCGAGCGATATCGCACCGAGCACCGGCCGACGCCGAAGCACGAAGCGAAAGCCCTCAGCCAGTTCGTGCCATGCGAATTTTTTCTCTGTGGGCGGCGCCCGGATGGGCCGGATGCCGAACATCAACCAAAGTACGATGACCAGAATCAACAAGGCGCTGACGTAAACCCACATTGCACCTTGATCTGCGTTCATCGATTCGCCAAAGGCATATAGAAGCCCGCCCAAGGCCGGCCCGACGATGACGGCTGACTCGAAAAGGGTCGAGTTGAATGCGACGGCCGCAGGAAACACACTCGATGGAACTAGATTGACCGTCATCGCCTGCGAAGTCGGCATCCATAGCGCTCGACCTGCGCCAAAGAGACCCATCGCAAAAAAGACCCAAAGAATCTCCTGGCTACCGGACCAAGTAAATCCGATCAGCACCAAAACACAGGAAATCTCGATGACATAGGCAATGACGATCAATAAGCGTCGATCCATCCGATCAGCTAGTTGACCGGCTGGCAACACCAAGAGGAAAAACGGCAAGAACTGCGCTAATCCGACGAGGCCAAGATCGAGTGGATCGCGGGTGATGGAGTAGACCTGCCAACCGACCGCCACACCCAACATCTGCCAAGCGAGCGTGGCGAAAAACCGTCCGAAAGCAAACCGCCGGAAATCTGCGTGCTGGAGAGCCGCACGCACACCACTCGCCTGATCCATGGGGCAATGGTAGTTTGTTCGAAGGATAAATCGGTGGGATTTGCACATGACGACCAGCATCACGCGGCACTTTGCTTCCATCACCAACGGGCGATGGGGTCCGCGACAGGTGCACTATCGTCGTGTTGGGTCAGGTCCGGTGGTGCTGTGCCTGCACCAATCTCCTCTCTCCTCGCGCGACATGCTGGCCACGATGGAGCGCTGGAAGACGCACTTCACCTGCATTGCTCCTGACACGCCGGGATTCGGCTTGTCGGATCCGCTCGGTGTCGATCGCGCCGAAGCCAGCGACTTCGCGGAAGCCGTCATCGAATTCATGGATGCACTCGGTATCGAGCGAGCTGCTATTTATGGTTTTCACACCGGCGCGATGATCAGCGGCGCGCTGGCCGCTGCCCATCCGGATCGTATCGTGTGTGCCGCAGTCAATGGCTACGTGGTGATGACGGAGCCGGATCGGCAAGACTTCATCGAACATTACTTGCCCCCGTTGCAACCCAAGTGGGACGGCTCACATCTCACCTGGCTGTGGGCTCGAATGCGTGAGCAAACCATCTTCTTCCCGTGGTATCGAAAGTCGAGTGCGGCTCGCTTGTCGTTCGACGTTCCGCCGGCAGAGGGACTACATAACGCGCTGCTTGATTTCATGCGTGCCGGCGATCATTACCGAGTTGGCTATCGCGCCGCATTCACGATGCGATCCGATATCGCACTGCGCCAAACGACAACGCCCATTCTCGTTACGGCAGCTGATACGGACGTGCTATCGGCCGATCTCGACAAAGTCAGTCATCCGGCCAGCTGCGTCACGGTGACAAAAGGCGGCACAGCGGAGCAAACGCTCGATCTTTGTCGCGACTACATAAAGCGCCACAAGCCGCCGAAGATGCCAAGGTCGTCTGTGAACTTGGGTTTACGTGGCCGCCTTTGGCAGGACTACGTTGATGTTGAAACCGGTCAACTGCGCGTTCGACGCAATGACGACGCCGACGGCCGAACCGTGCTCATCCTACATGAGCCTGGCGGTTCGACCGAAAGCATTGATCGTCTGGCCGCCGGATTCATTGGTCACCGCCCCGTGCTTGCCATCAATCTGCCGGGTCACGGCGAGTCGGACAATACCTTGCCTCGCGGCAAAGTCACGATCGGCGGTTTCGCCAAGGCCATTGACCAGGCGCTGCAAACACTCAAGATCAATGAAGTCGATGTGATTGGCGTAGGCGGCGGCGCCTTCATTGCACTTGAGCTCGCTTCACTCGTAACAAATCGCGTGAACCGAACGGTGATGCTGAGTCCCGTTTTGGCGAGCGCTGCTCTGCGCAGTGAACTAATCGAGCACTACACGCCAGAAATAAAACCGGTCTGGTACGGCGGGCATCTGGTCGAAGCCTGGTACGTCGTACGCGATCAAAGTCTCTTCTGGCCTTGGTTCCGAGCAAAACGCAGTAACATCATCAATAGCGATACGGAACTCGATCCGATGCGAGTTCAAGTTCGATTGCTAGATCTATTCCGCTCGAATGGGATGTGGCGGCACGCTCATCAGGCAGCCTTTGCCTATCCTTGGGAAAAGAAACTCGCCACATACCGCAATCCGATCTTACTGGCCTCACCGATCGGCGATCCGTTGCGATCAGCCGCCGTTGAGGCGACATCAGCCATGCCTCATCTTCTGTTCATCGAATTACCGCGCGAGCAGCAAGATTGGGCTCGCATCCTCCTGCAGCAATTGCGATGAAGAGACTATGCGTTTTCTGCGGTGCCAATCCGGGCACTAAAGAGATCTATCGATCTGCTGCACATGAACTTGGACGCCTTCTCGCGCGCTCAGGCATTGGACTCGTTTACGGCGGTGCCGGCATTGGCCTGATGGGTGCAGTAGCGGATGCAGCCTTATCCGAGGGCGGTGAAGTCATCGGCGTCATTCCTCGCAATCTCGTCAAATTAGAGGTCGCTCACCGCGGCGCCGTCGATCTGCGCGTCGTCGAATCTATGCATGAGCGTAAAGCCATGATGGCGGATCTCTCCGACGGATTCATTGCGCTACCCGGGGGCGTTGGCACACTCGAGGAGCTATTCGAAGTGTGGACTTGGGCTCACCTCGGTTTACATCGAAAACCCTGCGCACTCCTCGACGTAGATGGATTCTATTCTGGCCTAGGCACTTTCCTCGATCACGTGCAGCAAGAGGGATTCCTGCGTGCAGGAGTTCGCGACATGCTTCTGATAGACGATGATGCAGATCGATTGCTGCGTTTAATGCAGCAGTATCAGGGGCCTGAGATGCCGGCCTGGATGAATCGCTCGCAAACCTGATCAGGTCGGATCAGCTTGAGAGCGTTTCTCCGCTATCCACTCGCGCCAGATCGCCATCAGCACCGCGAGTATCACGGGGCCGATGAAAAGACCCACCATGCCGAAGGCAGCGAGGCCGCCGAGCACACCAAACAACACGAGTAAGAAGGGGATGCGAGTCGCGCCACTAATGACGAGCGGCCTTACGATGTTGTCGATCCAACTCACAGCAGTTGCACCCCAAATGGCGAGACCAATTGCCTCGACCGTGTTGCCAGTCAGGAAAAGATAAATACTCGCTCCCGTCCACATGAACGGCACCACGAAGGGAATCAGTCCCGCCAAGAAAGTCATGATGCCAAAGATGATCGGCGCCGGCACACCAGCAACGGCGTAACCGATTCCCGCTAAAGTGCCTTGCGCCAGTGCCGCCAGCACCAAACCATAAACGACCGCCTTGACGGTGCTGCCAATAGCATCGAGATAGTGAGAAACACGAACCTTGCCGAAGAATTGCTGCAGCATGCGCTCAACCTGCGCTGCAACGTGCTCGCCATCGCGATACATGAAGAATAAAGAAAACATCGCGAGCCCGAGCTTGATGATGTTACGCCCCACACCACCGACGACTGCACTCACTTCACCGGAGGATTGCGAAAAGAAGTCGCGGATTGCCGCATCGATACTCGATGGATCGCGCTGAAATTGCTCGACGATTTCAACGAGACGAGGTCCAAGCAACGGGATTTGTTTGACGGATTCCGGTAACTCGACTTTTGCCAGTAGCGGCGCGAGCTCGCGATAAATCGGCAGCGCTTCTGCCTGCACGAGGATGATTAACCATACGATAGGAAGAATGATCGCGGCGCTAAGTGCCAAAGTCATGATGAGGGCCGCTAACTCACGATGACCGCGACACAGAACAACGACTCGCTCGTGCATTGGCCAAGTGACGTACGCCAAAATCACAGCCCAAACCACGGGCACCAAGAAAGGCTGTAGCACCTGGAAAGCGAGAAGGCCGAGAACAACCAAGGAAAAGACCACGATCAACGCTCGTAGCCACTTCGCCTCAGCCAAATCTTCGAGCATCATGGGTACACCCGGGCATGGTCGAGTGCGATTGCCGTCAAAGCCAGCAGCACACAGACTGTCAAAGAAAGATTCCGTCGTAGCGCAAGATAGTCAGCGGGCAAGTCGTGCTGATATTGACGGTGCTCATATAACCAGAAAACACCAAAGCCGGCGACAAGCAGCGCCAAACCACGATCTCCGCCAATCACTACCGCGACGGCTGCAAGCACGGAAGGCAATGTACTCCCAACAACGATGCCCGCGGTCCATGGCCATCTTCCGGCTAATGCCAAGCCCCAATGAACGGCCGATACATATCCGAGTATCGCCGCACCCCAGCCCAACGCAAGACGCTCACTGGTTTGCCACCAGAACGGACCGCTTCCGAACATCGCACCGAACAAAGCCGCCACGAAAGGTAACAAACCAAGGTAGCCAGCCAGGGTGGCTGTCGCATGCAACCCCATGGGGCGAAGCGGTGTTGTGCTGGAATCGGATTCGGTCATCGTGAGCTATTTAGCGAGCGAGCGCTTCAGGTCTTCCTCGATCGCGTCGGCAAGCAAACCTTTGTAATAGTCACTACCAAACTGTTTACGCGCAGCGGCAACGAACTCCAGCATTTCTGCTGGATCACGCCGAACACTGGGACAGGCATCGAATCGCCCTTCAAGCACATAGCGCGGGAAGCCCAGTTGTCCCGCCATGCGGCCGTGCAAAGCGGATCGATGGAGCAGCTCGCCGGCGCGACAGACATCTTTTGGCTGAAAGTTATAGCCATACAGTGTGATGTAGCCGATCACGAACAAGGCTTGCGGATAATCGCCATCGACTGACGCTTTACGATACGGCAGCGCCTCCGCACCACGACCGGCGTAACCGAGCACACGGCCATACATGTAATTCAAGCGTGGATTCTTCGGATCGCGAGTGACGGCCTCGAGGCAGGCCGGAACGGCCTTGACCAAGTCGACCTTGCCTTCAGAGATTCCCGGAGCAAGCTTGAACGGATCGTCAGGATGGGATGCCAGACGATCACATTCGGTGACTTCCTGTGAATAGCGCGACGGATCGAAAGTGACGAACTCCGCAGCAGAGGACAAGCTTGCGACACCTGCCGCCAAAACCGCCGCGAAAAAAACACTCTTTTTCATATTCACGCTCTCCTCGACGACCACCAGCGAAAAATAACGTCGGCAACTCTAGCCGGGTCCTCATGATGCATCATGTGCCCAAGCCCCTGCAGATCCTCGACGGCTAAGCGCCTGAAACAACGGTGCATGCGCTCGACATCGCCTTCGTGATCTAGACGACGCCGATACTCTGACTCCGTCGCCAGCACCAACAGAGTATCCGCCTCGACGCGATGCCAACAAGCCTCAGCCTCTTCGCGACGATGCAGAACCGGGTTGACGTAACGGTGAAACGGATCGAAATGCATCCGCGGGAGACCATTCTCACGCCGCTGCATCCACGCCCCAGCGATAAAACTGGCGTTTTCTTCAGGGAGCCGTGCGTTTCGCTGTCGAAGATGCGTTGCCAATAACTCGATTGAATCGTAGCGAGACGGTTGTGGTCCGGCACGCAACTGCTCCAGCCATTTCGCATAGCGTTCAGGCGCATGCTCAGCTGGCGTCCTCGGTAAACCAAAACCCTCGAGCGAAATCAAACGAGCAACACGCTCAGGCCGAACACCGGCATACAAATTGGCGACGTTACCTCCCATACTGTGCCCAATCAGGCTGGCAGCCACGTTGGGCGCCATCAACTCCAGTAGAGCGTCGAGATCAGCGAGATAGTCTGGGAACCAGTAAGGTGAATCTTGCCAGTCGCTTCCACCAAAACCGCGCCAGTCTAAACCGATGAAATGCCACTCTCGTGGCAGCGCATCGACCAGCATCTGGAACGTGTCGGCACAATCCTGGAATCCGTGCAGCAAAAAAATGGGGGGCTGATCCTCAGGCCCCCAATGCAAGGTTCTGTGGCGATGCCCACGCAACGAGACAAATCGCTCCGACGGCGGGATACGAGGAACGTATGACTTCATGCTGATTCAGCCGCCAAGAAACAAACGATACGCAGGATTACCAGTTTCGTCAGTCCAGGGATATTGCAACGCAGCCAGATGCTCGAAAAACTCGGCACGGCTACTGGGCGTGACTTGGATGCCTGCGAGAACTCGACCCGCATCAGAGCCATGATTGCGGTAATGAAATAGTGAGATGTTCCATCGCGATCCGATCGCCTCGAGAAAACGCGATAAAGCTCCCGGCCTTTCCGGAAATTCGAATCGCAACAACATTTCGTCGGCAAGATCTGCTGGTCGCCCGCCCACCATATATCGGATATGCAGCTTGGCGAGCTCGTTGTCGGTCATGTCCGTGACGCAGTAACTCGCAGCCTGCAGATGATCGATCATCTGGGCGCGCTCACGGTCACCATCAGCAGTAGCGAACCCAAGAAATATGCGCGCTTTTTCCTGCTGATCGTACCGGTAGTTGAATTCAGTCACGCTGCGAGAGCCCAGCGTTCGACAGAGCTTCAAGAAGCTACCCGGTTGTTCGGGAATCTCTACTGCGAGCAAAGCTTCTCGATGAGCGCCTATTTCCGCACGTTCAGCAACATGCCGCAGACGATCGAAATTCATATTGGCGCCACAATTGATCGCGATCAGTCGCTTTCCAGCACATTTTTCACGAACCACATATTTCTTGATCGCTGCAACCGCCAAGGCGCCGGCTGGCTCAACTATTGAACGGGTGTCCTCAAAAATATCTTGAATGCCCGCACAGATCTCGTCGGTATTGACGAGTATCATTTCGTCGACGAGGTCACGTGCGAGCTTGAACGTCTCTTCGCCCACTCTTCGCACCGCAACGCCATCAGCGAAGATACCAACACGTGATAAGGACACTCGGGACCCTGCGATCAGCGAATCGTGCATGGCCGTCGAGTCAGCTGCATTGACCCCGATGATCCGAATTCGCGGATAAAGGTGTTTGAGATAGACAGCGATACCCGCGAGCAAGCCGCCGCCACCCACTGGAATGAAAACGGCATCGACCTCGCCCCCCGTCTGGCGGGCGATCTCCATACCAATGGTGCCTTGCCCTGCGATCACATCCGGATCGTCGAAGGGATGCACGAAAACCATATTTCGATCACGCGCGACACCGAGTGCGTGTTCATAGGCAGAATCGTAATCGTCACCATGCAGGACGACTTCGCCACCCAAGTCACGAACCGCCGCCACCTTGATCTCTGGAGTGGTGACCGGCATCACGATCACCGACGCGATACCGCGACGATGAGCGGCAAGCGCCACGCCCTGCGCATGATTACCAGCCGACGCACAAATCACGCCGCGCGACGCCACGTGCGACGAAAGAGTCGCAATCTTGTTATACGCGCCACGCAGCTTGAATGAAAAAACCGGCTGGAGATCTTCGCGCTTGAGTTGAATCTGATTGCCGAGACGCCGCGACAGCCGCGTCGCCGTTTCGAGTGGCGATTCGATCGCGACGTCATAAACCTTGGCGCGCAAGATGCGCTCTATGTAGTCGCGATGATCAGGTACGTCAGCCGACATCGCAGGTTATCCCTGTCCCGGAGTAGCGTTGACCGTATCCCGAAGCAGCAAGCCATATAACCGCTGCACGAACGCATCACGCTCACTGCGCACTCGTTCGCGCTCTTCTGGACTCGCCTCGTATCGCTCGATCGCCTCACGAGTCACAACGCCATTTTCACTGAGCAGCTGCTCGATGACTCGCATACGCTCTCGTTGCACCCATAATTCCGCACCGAGCTCCATAGTCACGGCGATGAGGTTATCGATCACGGAGTGGTCGAAAAAAGCGGGATTTGGCGCGCGGACGGGCTTGGAATCGCTCATGCTTCAAGCATACTAGATGGCGATTCTGTGATCACTTCGATGCGAAACGTCTGGATTCTGACCTTGGCCCAGGGTTTCGCTGCCTGCGGCACCATCATTCTCGTCACTTTCGGCGGTATCGTCGGCACTCGCCTTGCGCCGGAGCCCTACCTCGCCACCCTGCCATTGTCGCTATCGGTACTCGGCATCGCGACGAGCTCTTTACCAGCGGCCATGCTCATGCAACGCATCGGTCGAAAGCCTGCCTTCATTGGCAGCGCTCTCGTGGCGGCGACGGCTGCACTCGTCATTGCCTGGAGTATCGCGACAGCGAATTTCGTCACGCTCTGCGCTGCCGCGTTTTTCATCGGCGGCAACATGGCTTTCGTACAGCAATACCGTTTCGCTGCTATGGAGTTTGTTCCAACCGAACTCGCCGGTCGCGCCGTTTCCACGGTCATGATCGGCACGCTTGGCGCAGCGATTGCGGGACCGACACTCGGACAGCTCGCCAGCAACCTCGGGGGCTGGCCGCAATTCACCGGTTCGTTTGTCGTGCTGTCGGGTCTTTGCCTCTGTGCCACGCTGGTACTATTGAAGCTACCGCTTGGGGTTGCAACCCCAAGGCATGAGTCCGCGAGCGCCTCATCGATCTCGCAGCTCCTCAAGAGATCGGACTACCGCTTAGCCGTACTCGCAGGCCTTGCATCGTATGCCGTCATGAGTTTCATCATGACGGCAACTCCGCTCAGCATGCACGTGCATGATGGATTCACGACGGCACAAACCACTTTCGTGATCACGGCTCATTTACTCGGGATGTATTTGCCTTCCCTCGTGAGCCCTTGGTTGATCGGCATTTTGGGTGTTCGGCGAATGATGGTGATCGGGATTTTCATCAATCTCGTTTGCATCGGGATCGCCGCCTACGTCGGACAAGAGTTTATTCATTACTTCACCGCTCTGACTTTGCTCGGAGTCGGCTGGAATCTAATGTTCGTATCGGCAACGGCCATGCTAGCGACAACTTACGAATCTGCCGATCGATTTCGTGCCCAAGGCTTCAACGATCTTGCCGTGTTTGGTTCACAGGCCGTAGCCTCATTACTTGCCGGAACCGCGATCGAGACGCTAGGTTGGAAAACCTTGAATCTAGTCGCACTACCACTGCTGATTTTCGTTCTTGTTGCTTTGCATCGACCCCAGAAACCCTCGACGGAGACACCATGAAACTCTACGGATCGATCATTTCCCCTTACGTTGCCCGTGTCGTCTATGCCGCACGAATGAAGGGTCTGGATCTCGAAGCGCAAATGCCAGCCAACGGCATCAAGTCACCGGATTACCTTCAGATCAATCCCCTTGGGAAAATGCCGGCTCTGGACCTCGGTAGCCAAGCCATCGCGGAGTCGATGGTGATTCTGGATTATCTTGAAGACGCCTATCCGCAGAAGCCTTTGCTGCCAGCTGATCCAGCCGAACGAGCGCGAGCACGTCTGCTAGGGCGAATCGTCGATCTCTACGTCATGCCCCAAGGCAACGCTTTCTTTGGCAATCTCAACCCGGAGAAGCGTAATGCTGAAGCAGTGCAAGCAGCTGCTGCAGCGTATCGAAAGAGCCTTGCACAACTCGAGCACTTCATGGCCCCCTCGGCTTACGCCGACTGCGCCCTACTGCCCTGCCTGCAAATGATGGTTATCGTGACGGACCTCTGCGGTGTGGAAGAAAACTTCCGGGACTACCCCAAACTTGCGCAGTGGTGGGCATCGATGCAGGCGAATCCAATCACGAAGACCTGGATCGCCGAGTACGATGCCGGCTTCCGTGGATTCCTGCGGAGCCGTCACTAAATGTTCGGCTGGAGTGTAGCGGCCTTCGGCGGGCCGGAAGTGATGCAGTGGGTCGAAATGCCAGAGCTCGTCCCTGGTCCCGGCCAGTTGCGTGTCGCCGTTAAAGCTTCAGGAATCAATTTTGCCGAGACCCGTATGCGGGCAGGTTCGTATATCGGCCAAGCATTGCCTTTCGTCATGGGTATGGAGTCGGCGGGTATCGTCGAAGCGGTGGGTCCCGGCGTTACCTCCGTTGCCGTGGGTGATCGCGTCTTCGGTCGAGCGCGTGGCTCGCACGCCACCCATGTTCTCTTCGATGAAGTGCATACCTTGCGACTTCCAGATCGCTTGAGCTTCGTCGAGGGAGCGGCGATTCCAGTAGGTTGGCTGACGGCTTGGCATGCACTCGTCACCGTAGCGCGTTCGCGCGCTGGCGAAAAAGTTTTGATCGAAGCCATCGCTAGCAGTGTCGGTAGCGCGGCGCTACAGATCGCCAAGTGGCAAGGCTGCTGGGTTGCCGGCACCGCAAGCCGCGACGATAAGTGTGCGCGCGGAATCGCTGCCGGTGCCGATGCGGCATACAACTACAAAACGGGCAATCTGCCGGAGCTCGTTCGCCGTGACACGAATGGGCATGGCATCGATATTGGTCTGATGACGATCGGTGAAGAAACCGCAGCTGCCTTATTCGATTCAATGGCGGCTGAGGGACGCATCATCATGTATGGCAGCACCGGCGGACGACAGGTGTGCTTCAACCTCAATATCGGCATGCGAAATCTGCAACTGCTGGCGATGAGCATCTCATCCAGCGCGCGATTCATTCCGGAATCGATGCGCAGCTTCCGAGAGCTTGCACTGCCACTCTTTGCCAACGGCACATTCAAAGCCGTTGTCGACAAGACACTGCCGATGAGCGCTTTGGTCGAGGCGCATGGCATGGTCGATGCCCGCACTCACTTTGGCAAAGTCGTACTGGTGAATCCCTAGAAGACGATGACGACCTTGCCATCGCGCTCGGATCCGGTCATCGCCGCACGATCACACGCGGCGATGATCTCATCCAGCGGATAACGTCCCGCAATCCGAGCCGTCAGCACGCCCGTCGCGACTTTGTGAGCTAAGTCGGCGTAGAGGGCACGCACGTCGTGCGCATTTCGTTTGGATAGCTGCCTGACAAAACTCAGGGTGTGAAATTCGATTCCCAAACGGAACATGCGGTAGAAGTCGATCTCGCAATGTTGTGAGCTCATAGCGCCGTAACAAATCAGTCGCGCCTCAGCCGACAGACACTCTGCGATTCGCCTTGTAGCAGCACCCGCCACCGCATCGATGCCCAATCGTATCGAGGCGCCCGACGTCGCCGCGGACACTCTCTCGGCAAGATCCGGTCCGTCGAGTAATACGATATCCGCTCCCAAGCCGACCAGCTCGTCGACCATCTCGGGACGTCGCACGACATTGATAGTTTTGATGCCCCGCTGACGCGCGAGCTGTATCAAAAACCGTCCGCAGTTGGAGTTCGCTGCGTTCTGAACTAGCCAGTCGCCTTCGTTCATTTTGACGAAATCGTCGAGCAACACGGCCGCGGTCGGTCCATTGACGGTCAATAGACTGAGCTGTGCCGCATCGCCTTCGGGCGCTGGCATGCAACGACTCGCAGCACACCGAACCTGCTCACCGAACGTCCCCGATGCCAACGCAGGGAACACCCTGTCACCGACCGAATAGTCCGTGACAGCGGAGCCGACGCGCAAAACGCGACCTACCCCTTCGAAACCCGGGGTGCGGGGTAACGGATTACGAAACATATCCGCACCCTCAATGGTACGCAGATCGGCTATGTGCATAGCCGCTGCTTCCATTCGAATCACAATTTCGTCTGCAGCAGGATCTTCGTCTGCTACTTCGACGATTTTTAATACCTCGCGAGGGTTACCGTAGCGCTCGTGTTGCGCTCGGCGAAAATACCCCACGATCAAAGAATGCCGCGCTCGATCATTCGAGCGATGGCATCGGCTTGACGTTGCTGGAAGTAAGCACGGTCAGGGATCATGACTTTGTCGCCCTGCAGCAAACCGTTGCGACGTCGAAGATCGGCTTTCGCATATGACTCTGCAAACAAATCGAGCGCCTGTCTCGAGAGCATGTTGCTCATCGCAGGCCGACGTCGATAGGCGCGCAGTCCGGCCATATCGAGGAAGCTGTTGGCGACTGATGAATTACCGAGGCCGGCGACGATCATCTGGTTGCCGTGATAGTCGATGATGTCGGAATAGCCATTACTCGAATCGACTGGCACATCGATACCGTGCAGTGCGGCGGTATTTGCCGACACCACATACGCCAGGTTTTCGAGTGCGCGGGCGCGCCTTGCGATCTGTTTGATCGTAAGGTTGGGAGATGCCACCTCGCTAGTGGAATGCAGAAACACTTCGGCACCCCGAATGGCATGCGCTCGCGCAATTTCCGGATAAAGAATTTCTTCGGATGCAATCGCGGCAATTCGTCCAATCGACGTATCGGCCACCGGGAAGACCGCTTCAAGCCCATAGATATCGAGATAGCGGTCCCAAACGTCGTGCGGTGTCGGCGCAAATATCGAAATCAATCGACGGTAGGTGAGAACGCGCTTTCCGGACGGATCGAAAACCCAACACGCCTGAAAATAGAGACCCGGAAAGTGATCATCCGTTTCATAGCCGTTACCGGCAAGATAAACGGCGTGCTTCTCGGCGAGTGCAGCGAGTGCATCGTACTCAGCGCCGCGCGGATGCAATGCGCCTTTTGCGGCCCATTCTGGAATGGTCTCGCCCCAAGGTGGACCAGACAGGATGTACTCCGGCAGCACCACGAGCTTTAGGTCGCTACCAATCCAGCGGCGCGCGCCCGCTACGGCCTGATCAATCCTTGCAATCGATCGCTGCATGCGCGCAGCAGACTCTTCACGCGTCCTATCCGGATGTACGCCATCACAATCGATCTGCAGCGCCAAAGCGGCATATCGATCCAATTTGTTGATACTCAATGTCAAAACTCCGATGTCATCAGCGCAGCCGAGTCTCGGCCAAGTCGCTCCACGTTTGCAGTTCGGCGATCACTCCGCCACTGACCAAAAACCGATCACACCAACGAACACCAACGAAGGGAGTTCCATCCTTCCAGGCGCCCGTCATCTCACCGCGTACGTAGACGGCAACACCGCCAGCCGCCTCGCAAACCTCGAAATGATCCGTTTGCTTGTGGACCGAGGCGTATCGATTCGAGCCGAAAGCCACGAAGTCCTCGAGCCGGGAAAAACGATGCCCGCCCGAAATAACGATCGGCGCTGTCGGGGACATCAGCTTGGAGGCGCCGGGGAGATCACGCGCCGACATTTGGTCAAACCAGCGCCGAACCAGTGCGATCGCGTCAGCCCGCTCGGTTCGAGCCGTGCCGACGACGATACCTGCATCCGTCAATGAAGATCCCATGGGACGAAGTATGCCCGATGCCGGTAGCCGATACATGGCCGCATGCCTTAGCCTTCACACATCATGAAAATCGGAATCATCGGCAGCGGGTCTGCCAGTACCGAACTGCCTTCACACTTCCACGCCGAGGCTGCTCGATATCCCGGCGTTGAGCTCACGCTAATACAGCCCCGGCTGTCGATGTTTGCGTTCACTCCTTACGAGCGGCTACTCGTCGATGTCGGCTACGTGGATGCTATGCAAAGTGCTGCGCAAGCGGAGTGCAATGCAATTCTGATCAATTCCTTTGCGGACTACGGGATCGACGCGGCGAGAGCCGCCGTCGACGCTCCGATCGTCGGAGCGGGTGAAGCGGCGCTGCATGAAGCAAGCGCCATCGATGGCGGTCGATTCTGTATCTTGACCGTTTGGCCAAAGTCGATGGGATTTCTCTATGACGAACGTCTTCGCGCGATGGAGATCACCTCGCGCTGTCTCGCGATACGACATTTTTCGACAGAGGAAGAGCTGTCGCGACTAGCGGGCGCAGATAGCGTCATGGCGCGCATGGCACGACACGAGGACGCCATCATCGAGTCGCTCCGGGCGGCTTGCGACGAGTTGATCGCAGAACACCAACCAGACTCTATCGTGCTCGGCTGCACCTGCATGTCTCCCATCGCGCAGATTCTCGCCAAGCATTGCGCCGTACCCGTCATTGATGGAGCGCTCAGCGGTCTACGCCTACTCGCATCTGGCAGTTTGGTTGACTCAGCAAGTTCCGCAAATCAGATCACGAGGACCAGAAGAGCCCACTTGATTCCCGATATGGTGTCGGCATGGGTGGGTGCGGCGCACGCACCCGCGCCAGCCGCCACTTCAGATTGCCCCGTATGCATCACTGATGTTGAATAAAATTTTTGACTCGATGAGGTCGTCATGAAGCGAATCGTTTTATTTGTCTTGGGGTGTATTGCTGCAATCAGCATCACACCGACTGCGATCGGTGCGGAAAAGCTTTCTGCAGAACGAATGTGGTCGATGGTCCGCCTCGGCGATGCCGATATATCGCCCGATGGAAAGCTCGCGGTGGTCTCGGCCACTCGATTCGACATTGATGAAAATCGTGGCTATACCGACTTGTGGCTCTATCCGACGGACGGTACGGGCGGGCGTCAACTCACGACGGATGCTGCGTCCGACAGTTCTCCTAGTTTCAGCCCCGATGGCAAGTGGATCGCCTTCGTATCTAAACGTGGCGACGACAAAGAATCGCAGATTTACCTCATACCGACAGACGGCGGCGAAGCACGGCGACTCACCTCTATCCCGACGGGCGCCAATGCACCGAAGTGGTTCCCCGATGGTCGCAAAATCGCTTTCGTCTCTTCGATCTGGGTCGACTTGGCGGAATGGAAAGCCCAAGCCAAAAAAATGAAAGAGCGAGCCGACAGCAAAATGAGCGGCAAAGTGTGGGACCGGGCGCCTATTTCTTATTGGGATCGCTTCTTGGATGACCGTCAACCGCATTTATTCTCGATTCCGGTCGAGGGCGGCGATGTAACGGCGATCACTCGTCAGTCAGGCTATCACCTATCAAAATCGGATTATTCAACCAGTTCATATGACATCTCGCCCGACGGCACGGAGCTCGCGTTCGTAACCAACGTCGATCAGACGGGTGTCGACTCCAACTACGATGTCATGACCATCGCAGCTTGCGGCTGCAAGCCTGCGGTCAATATCACTGAAAGCAATCTTGCTGATGATGGCTCGCCGTCATACAGCCCGGATGGTCGCTGGCTCGCTTACTCAGCGCAGTCGATCAAGGGTTTCTATGCGGATCGTGCCCGGCTCATGCTCAGATCTCGCAGCGATGCCACGGTTCAAAATCTCTCCGGCGATTGGGATCGCTCGGTAGGCACGCTGATTTGGCATCCAAACTCCAAATCCCTATTCAGCGCAATCGACGACGCAGCAACCAACCGCGTGTATCGATTCGATATTGCAAAACCGGGCGCTCCTTCGGCCGTGACTGGCAACCCGAGCTTCGGCAGCTTCGCCATTGCCGTGACGCAAGCGAAAAGACCGGCTGCCGTTGCCATACGACAAAGCTTCTCGGAGCCGCCCACCTTAGTCGCTCTCAATTTGACTGACGGTACCTCGAGAACACTGAGTCGACTTAACGATTCAATTCTTGCCGACACGTCTCTCGGTAAAGTCGAAAGCGTTACCTATGCCGGCAGCGACCAAAAACCGATCCAGATGTGGGTCGTTTACCCCCCAGATTTCGATCCAACCAAAAAATATCCGGTGTTCATGCTGCTCCATGGCGGACCACACAACGCCATACAAGACGCCGTGCAGTGGCGCTGGAATGCGCACGTCTTCGCCAGCTGGGGCTATATCGTGACCTGGCACAACTTCCACGGCTCGAGTGGCTTCGGACAGGACTTTGCCGACTCCATTAACCCCGATCGGATCAGCAAGCCTTATGAAGACACGATCAAGGCAGCAGATTGGTTGGCCTCAAAGCCTTTCGTAGACGCCAATCGCATGGTTGCCGGTGGTGGCAGCTATGGTGGATTCCTCGCCAGCACACTGCTCGGCCGAGCTCACCCCTTCAAGGCACTCATCGCTCATGCCGCCGTCTATAACTCGTTCACGCAAATCGGCGCCGATTACGGTGCGGAACGAGATCGATTTTTCGAGTTCTGGGAAAAGCCGGAAGAATTTGCGCGTTACTCACCACACACGAATGCCGGTAACTTCGTCACGCCGACATTAGTGATTCACGGACAGCTCGACATGCGCGTTCCCGTCAATCACGGGATCGAGCTTTTCAACACGCTGCAAAAGCGTGGTGTACCGTCCAAATTCGTCTATTACCCGGACGAGAATCACTGGGTTTTGAAGCCGCAGAACTCGCTGCATTGGTATCAAAGCGTCAAAAATTGGGTGGAGTCTTACGCTCCGCCAGGAGCACGCTGAATGAACCGTCGTGACATTTTATGTAACGGGATGGCATTAGCGGCACTCTCGAGCCTGCCAGCCCTCGCAAACACAGTCTCTTCGGCGCGCAAGCCACTCGATATTCTCATCTTGGGCGGAACGCGCTTTCTCGGTCTGCATATGACCGCTTATGCGCAGAGTCGCGGTCATCGCGTGACCTTCTTCAATCGCGGCAAGACCAACACGACTCGATTCTCCGAGGTCGAGCGACTGACGGGCGACCGTAATGGTGATATTTCGGCGTTGAAGGGGCGGCGCTGGGATGTCGTCATCGACAACTCGGGGTACGTACCTCGCCAGGTTACCGCCACGGCCGAGTTACTACGCGAGACGACACCGCTCTACGTTTTCGTATCGACCGTATCGGTCTATGCCGGCTTCGATAAGCCAGGCGATGAAGACTCGCCGATCGGCACACTCACAGACCCAACCGTCGAGAAGGTCGACGGCGCGACCTACGGTCCGCTCAAAGCGCTTTGCGAACAAGCCGCGCGGCGTGTTTATGGTAACGACCGTGCGCTGATTATTCGTCCGGGGCTCATCGTAGGGCCGGACGATAATACCGACCGCTTCACATATTGGCCGGCACGGGCTGCGCGCGGGGGCCGATTCGTGGCGCCGGGAAGTCCGAGCGATCCGGTGCAATTCATTGACGCACGGGATCTAGCCGCCTTTACCATTGAATCGGCGGAGAACAGTTTAAGCGGCACCTTCAATTTGCTCTCCCCACCCGGTCGCTTCTCGATCGGCGATATCGTCAATGCGTCGGTTCAGTCGGCCAAAACCCTTATGTCGACCGATGCGGAACCCGTATGGATTCCAGCGCAAGTTCTCGATGAGCAAAAAGTCGCGCCATGGTCGGATATGCCAGTATGGGTACCATCGGAAGGCGACAGCGCTGGCTTTGCTGCGGTCAGCGCTAGCCGCGCTGTGAGCGCCGGATTACGTATCCGACCCATTATAGAGACGACGACTGATACGCTGCGCTGGCACCTGTCACGGCCAGAAGCGGAGCAAGCAAAACTGCGTGCCGGGATCTCGCCCGAACGAGAGCAAGACGTACTGAGGTACTGGGCATCAAAGAAAGAGGATTGATCTCATGCGCTGGATCCTGGCACTGCTCAAATGGATTGGCGGCTTAGTTGCACTGGCCGTCGTCTCGATCGTGGCTTACGTGTTCTGGTTGAGTGGCTCAGCTCATCAACCCACTGGTGTGCATCGATTCAGCGACTATCAAGCAAGCGACGGACCCATCCTCGTTTTCGGTGGTAACCGAGGAACCGGGCTTGGTATCGTCAAAGAACTGCGTGCGCGAGGCGAAGCCGTAACGGTCGCTGTCCGTAGCACCTCGAATGTGAGCGATCTAGAAGCGCTAGGCGTCGATGTGGTGATTGCTGATGCGCTTCAGTCTGAGACGGTCGATTTCGCAGTTCGCTCGAAGCCCTTCGTTGCGGTCATTTCCACCCTTGGCACCTCGCGCGGTGAACAAGCTCAGCGACCGGATTTCATCGGCAATCGAAATGTGATTGACGCCGCCAAAGCCGCTGGTATCCGACGGATGTTACTCGTCACCGTCATCGGCGCCGGCGATTCGATCGACGCTGCGCCACTGCCGTCACGACGGTTCCTCGCCGAAGTCATCGAGTTAAAAACTCGTGCCGAAGATCATCTGCGCGCGAGTGGTCTCGACTACACCATCATTCGGCCAGGCGGACTGACCGACGGCGTCCCGAGCGACAAAGCCTATCTGGCAGAGGATGCAGCGACGTTCAGTTTCATCGCTCGAGCAGATCTCGCCAAGCTTGTCGTGAACGCTCTTGGCGATCCGGCGACAGTAGGAAAAACCTACTCAGCTTACGATCCGACCCGAAAAACCATGGCGACGATGTTTCAAGATCGATGATTCGCCCTCAAGAGCGGCATCACCAAGGTAGTTCGCTGCCGTCATACATCCAATAACGACCTACCATCGTCTCGTCGAGACGAGCGATCAGATCTTTCATGCCCCGCGCGCTGGTTAACGCATCGATATCCGCATTCGGGCCGCCCATATCGGTACGCACCCAACCAGGGTGCAAGGCCGTCGCTTTGATTCCATGACTGCGGGCGAGATCGATCGCCATCGAACGCATGATCGCATTGACGGCTGCTTTGCTCGCACGATAAGCGTAGAGCCCGCCAATTCGATTCTTTTCGATAGAGCCTAGGATACTGGTCAACGTCACGATCTTTTTTTGCTGCGAACGCGCGACGTGCTCGACGAATACCTCGGCCATTTTCATCGGACCGAAGACATTGATGTGAAAAACCCGGTCCCAATCTTGGTAGTCGGAACTGCCGAACTTGCCAAACTGTAGTCCTTGTTCAGCGAAACTCCCGTTACCCATCGTACCGGCAGAATTGATGAGAACATCGATGGCCCGATTCGATAAGGCCTTTGCCAAAGTCTCTATCGATTGATGATCTTCCACATCAACCCGCTGCAACTGCAGCGCGTCGCCGTAGACCTTTTTCAGCATCTGCACATCATCACTCGCTGCCATCGGATCACGCATACCGGCGTGAACTTCCCAGCCATCCGCAAGATATTGGCGTACGAGTTCGAGACCGAGCCCTCGTGAGGCGCCCGTAATGAGCAAGCTTGGCACGTTCAAATCACCCATAGACGAATTGGTCCGGCGAATCTACGCTTGCCGCCCCCTGAACGTCACGAGATCTTGTTGCCATGAGCCACCCTGCGACTTACGCGAAACTGGTGATCCAGAAGCTGACGGGCGACTTTCGTAGTTCGACGGGAGTGGCTACCGCCACGTGGCAGGAGCCCGGTCGTGGTCAGGTCGTCATCCGCAATCGATACGCAGGCTGTAATGCCATCTTCGACAAGAACCTCTGTCGTAACACGGTGCGGTACGTCGATGTGAAGCCGCCATTCGACATGGGGATCGAGTCTGTTGGCCATATCGTCGCGGTAGGCGAAGGGGTCACAGGTCTGGCCGAAGGCGACGCGATCGCCACATCCAAGCTTGGGACGGGATACCGCGAGTATCAGGTTGCCGACGTCTCGCGCGTGATCCGGGTGCGCGAAGCGAGTCCACAAATTCTCGCGCTGATTCCGTCGGGCATTTCGGCGATGGTCGGCCTTGAGCGTATCGGCGAAGTTCGCTCGGGCGACGTCGTCGCCGTATCAGCCGCCGCCGGCGGTTTGGGGCATTTCGTCGTGCAGCTTGCGAAGCTCGCCGGCTGCCACGTGATCGCCATCACTTCGGATGACGCCAAAGCACAAGCCTTGAAACAACTGGGCGCCGATCGAGTGATCAACCATCGAAAAGAAAACCTGGCCGACGTTTTAGCCAGCGAGTACCCGAAAGGCCTGGATGTCGCTTATGACTCGGTTGGCGGATACCTATTCGACACCTTCGTCGATCACCTGGCGATGCGCGGACGACTGGTCGTCAGTGGACACACCTCCGACTTCGACAAAGAAGTCGAATTCGTCCCTCACCCGCGCGTGTACCGAAAGCTCTATTGGAAGTCGGCTTCGATTCGCGGATTCCAGAACCAAACCTTCCCGGAGTTTTTTGCAGAAGCCGCCGATCGTATCCTCGATCTGCATTACCGGGGGCGTCTGCAGGCTTGGGTCGACCCCACCCCTTTTCAGGGGTTAACGCAGGTGGCCGACGCTTCGGAGCACCTGTTGGCCGGCCGTAACCAAGGAAAAGTGGTGATCGCACTGTAGTAACGACGCCACATTGTTTTGAGCGCGCCCTCTGTTAGATTACGGGAACGCTATACGTATTTTCCGTAGGGACTTTATGTATGGCGTAAACGGGATCAACAAAACTAGAAGGGACCCATTCAATGTCGAATCGTCGTGTGCTGCCTTTGGTCTTTGGGCTCGTCGCGGTTCCGATCAGCGCCGTCGCCCAGAATGAAAACTCCACCTCAACGCTCGAAGAAATCGTCGTCACTGCAGAGCGCCGTGAAGCATCTCTGCAAACCGTACCTGTACCTGTGACTGCGATCACCGCTGAAGCCCTCGCAAACAAACAGGTAACCGAAGCAAAAGATCTCGCGCGCTATGCGCCGAGTCTCAAGATGTTTAACAACATCACCACGCCGACTAATCTATCGCCGTCATTGCGTGGCTCACTGCAGCAGGACGCTTCGCTCGTCGTCGCCGAATCACCTTTTGGCATCTATGTTGATGATGTCTACATTGCGCGCTTGAATGGCAACAACATCACGCTGGCCGATATTGATCGCGTAGAGGTTCTGCGGGGACCGCAGGGAACGCTCTACGGTCGAAATACTTTGGCTGGCGCAATCAAGTTCATGTCACGCGCACCCGATGCCGATGGCTGGAGCAACTTCAGCGTCGGTGGCGGTAACTACGACCAGCAACGAGTCAGCTTCAGTGTCGGTAATGCGATCGGCGACGGCTGGGCCGCCTCCCTTTCGGGTTTGTACACCAATAAAGACGGTCAGTTCCGTAACGTGCATCCGACCAAGGCTGAGGAAACCGGTCTTGAACGCAACTACGCCGGTCGCGTGAAATTGCGTTATACAGGCATCGAGAATCTCGATGTGACGGCTTCCCTGTCATACGCCGATGCCAAAAACGATGGCGGACAACTGATCCCGGCGTCGACGCCTTCAGTGCCGTCAAACAAACAATTTACCTCGGACGATCTCGTTCCACAGTTTGGGCGCTATGCGCTGAACACGCCCAACATCGCGAGACCTAACCTCGCCAATTACCCCTACGGAAAGACTAAGCAGCAAATCGCATCAATCAACGTAGCCTATGATTTTGGCGACACGCTGTTCCGGTCGATTACTGGCTTCGTCAAAACAGATGACTCGTTCACCAACGACTTCAGCGGAAATGGCAATGTCATGGCATCGAACATTGCCAGCGCTGAGCAAATGAGTGAGGAACTACAGATTCAAGGCGCTGCACTCAATGGCAAGCTGAACTATCTGCTCGGTGTCTATCTCTTTGGTGAAGACGCGACGCAGAACTTTGCTTGGAACTCTTACCTGCCGGGCGTATTCCCCATCCTTCCGGTATCGACCAGTGCCTTGAAGATCAAGACGACCTCCGTCTCGGCATTCACGCAACTCGATTACCTGCTGACGGATGCTCTGAAAGTCACTGGTGGCATTCGCTACACGAAGGACGAGAAGCGTTTCGACATGCTTTTCCGTGGCTTGTTGCCGCCCATTACCCCGGTTACGGGCCTCGTTGATCTCGACAACTCGTATTCTGAAATCTCTCCTCGCCTTGGCATCGACTACAAGGTGGCTAGCGATAACGAGAATATCGACAGCATGCTGCTATATGCCTCAGTAGCCAGCGGCTTCAAGTCAGGCGGGTATAACGGCATCGCGATCTTCGGATTTAACGATGCGCTGACGCCGTATGCGCCGGAGACCAACACCACCTACGAAGCAGGCATCAAGACGGATCTGCTCGGCAGTCGACTGCGTATCAACGCCAACTACTTCCTACAAAAGGCGGACGATCTGACGTTGAACGCAACCGTTATCCTGCCGAATGGAACGGCTACCTTCCCCGTTCAAAATGCCGGTAAGGCCACGGTGCGAGGTCTCGAGCTCGAAGTCACGGCCATTCCGACAGACGGCTTGACCGTCTTCCTGAGCGGCACCTTCGCCATGGATGGGAAGTACGATGAGGTTGCGCCGAGCAGTGCGCCGGCGAACTCGTTGAAAAACTATGGCGTCAACCCGACCGTTCCACAGACCCCGTCGAGCTCGTTCACGATTGGCTTCGATTACGGTCTTGATACGGAACTGGGGCGCCTGAGCTTTGGCGCCGACTGGTTCCAAACCGATGACTACATCACGGGTGCGACCAATGACTTTCTAGTCAAGGGTTATGGTCAAGGCAACGCGTTCGTGAACCTCGCCTTCAGCGAAGCGTGGTCAGTGCGTGCTTCGGCCAAGAACTTCACTAACGAGTACGTCATCCAGACGGGTTCGCGCGGTTTCCTCGGCGGTTTCATTCCGATTCGTCCGCGTGAGTATTTCTTGTCGGTCAATTACAAAGTCAATTGATTCTCGCGAGGCGGGCGTGCGGCCACACATTGGTCGCACGCCTGCCACCTCGGCGCCAAAGTCAGCGCCGGCACCTTACGATCAAGCGATCCCATGTCGGGCTTCGAGCGAAGGTGACACATGAACGAACTGCTGAAGGCCTATCCGCAACTCTCCTCGGATACCCTCGCGTTCCTATCTCGGAAGCATGGTCACTTCATCAACGGCCGCCATGAGCATGGCGGATTGGGTGAACCGATCGATATCCACGACCCCGCGACAGGATTGCGGATCGCGCAATGCAGCGCCGGTGGCGCTGCCGAAATCGATGCTGCGGTCAAAGCAGCGAGAGCGGCCTTCGAGGGTCCTTGGTCGAAGTTCACTGCCGCTCAGCGTAGTGTCGTACTGTGGAAGATTGCCGATCTGATCCAGGCCAATTTTCAGCAACTGTGCGAACTGGAGATTCTCGATAACGGCCTACCGACACCGCTCGCTCAATATGTGTGTGGGATGGTGGTGCCAGAGTTCTTCCGCTACTACGCCGGTTGGCCCACCAAGATCGAAGGATCGACGCTGCCAGCAGCACCGCAGGGAAAGCTCCCGGGTGAAGCCATCTCTTTCACTCTTCGCGAACCGATCGGTGTCGTCGGCGCCATTACGCCATGGAACTCTCCATTACCAATGGTGATGCTGAAGCTCGCGCCAGCTCTGGCGACTGGCTGTACGCTCGTCTTGAAGCCGGCGGAACTCACGCCACTGACAGCAATGCGCCTCGCCGAGATTTGCCAAGAAGCTGGTGTGCCAGATGGTGTCGTCAATATCGTCAACGGTTACGGCGCAACGGCCGGTGCGGCACTTGCCGCCCACCCAGACGTAGACAAGATCGCCTTCACGGGATCAACGGAGGTTGGCCGCTCGATCGTGCGTGCTGCTGCAGGCAACCTCAAAAAAGTAACGCTCGAGCTCGGCGGCAAATCGCCCGTCGTGGTCTTTCCTGATGCCGATCTCGAACAGGTGATTCCCGGTGCCGCACGCGCTTGCTTCTTCCTGCAAGGTCAAAACTGCATGGCAGGCACTCGACTCTTCCTACATGAAAAAATTCATGACGCAGTGGTGGACGGAATTGCTGCCATTGCACGTTCAATGAAACTCGGACCTGGTCTTGACCCGACATCCGACTTTGGTCCACTGATCTCGGCGAAGCAACGCGAACGCGTCGAAGGCTTTGTCGAAGCGGGTCGAAAGGAAGGCGCGGAAGTTGTCTGCGGCGGTAAATCACCGACTCGACCAGGATATTTTTTCGAACCGACGGTGCTCACCCGAACCACACCAAAGATGACACCCGTCAAAAACGAGATTTTTGGGCCGGTGCTCTGCGTTCATCGATTTGGCGATGATCACCTCGATCAGGTTGCCCGTGAAGCGAACTCCACCATTTACGGGCTTTCCGGCAGCGTCTGGACTCGCGATCTCGGTATCGCAATGCAGATGGTTCGCAAGATCGACTCGGGACAAGTCAGTGTCAACATGCACGCAGCGCTCGACCCGGCCATGCCCTTCGGTGGAAACAAGCAATCAGGCTGGGGGCGCGAATTTGGTAAAGAAGGCCTCGAGCCTTATCTCAAGACCAAAGGCATTTCGATGACTTGGTAACGCGAGGAAAACGTGCTTCTTACTGCTTCCGAGTCACCATGAACAGGCAGCCGGAGCAGTGACCCCGCCGTCCTGTGAACTGAGCAATCTCTGGTACTCGGGATCACTACTGAGCAACAATTTCGCAGCGCATCGAAGCTCATCCACTTGTGCACGCTTCAAGCTGAAAGTGGTCTCGATCTGCGTCATCTCCTTGAATCGCGGATGATCGCGCAAGCTATCGAGACTGAGATCGATGAAGTACAAGGCGTTCGTCGAATTTTCGGGAGACAAGCGTGTAGCCCATCGCGCCAAGCTCTCCTTAAGCAAAGCTTTGCTTTCAACTGAATACCGATCCATCGGGACGGTGCCAACCAGTTTCAACATGTCGATAACATCAGGTGGACTGCGCCGACCCGCGATACGAGTCCATTGTGTATCGGACGCATTTAAGGTGATGAAGACCAACTTTCGAATCCCGCTACGTTCGAGCGCGTTCTGGAAGTGCAATGCGTCGTCAGTATCGGTCAGCGCATCCAGTGTCGACCGCACACCGAGGTTGTCGCTGAGCGCGCCATCCATCAAGTGAAGATAACCATAGGTTCGCGAGTCGCTACGCGCGAGCATGGTTGCCGCTCGAAAATGTTCTCTTGAGCTATGGTCTCCGGATTCGATCGCACGCAAAGTCCAGGTCGGCATTCGATATCCACAACGGCCGGCGCCATTTCGGATGGTGATGGGTGACAGCACGGCGGGTACCGAGGAAGATGCCGCGACAGCTCGACTGATTGGATATTTCGCGAGATCGAGACACAACAAATCAAAGGTGTCTTGCGTAAATTCGAAGCGACCAGCAATGCCGATATCGGTGGCGTTGATGACCAGGAAGGGTCGATCCGCTCGATTGACCAAAGCACCATATTTGATGCCATCGAACAAAGCTTTATCGAGATACTCCGCATAGAGATCGCCGCGGTCGAAATTGTGCGATGACAATCGCAACCAACTTCGCGGATCGAACAGCACCGCACGGCGCGCCTCAGCAGCAAAATCGCGATAGAGAAAATCCTTCGGAAATCGCTCAAAAATTCGATCGCCGTGTAGAACGAAATAGGCTGCCGGAATCGCGCCACCCGACACGGCCGAGATAACATCAACCTCGTCCAGCATGCGACGTAATTTTCCGTCGTGCTGAATTTGATCCGTAGCCAGTTGCTCTAAAATTCCGAAAGCCATCGCAGAGGCTCGCAGACCCCCTCCCGACAAACTGACGATGACGAGCAAATCGTCTTTAGGTCGATCCGAAACCGCTTTAGCGAGACGATATCCTTGTGTTTCGTCGACTTGCGAGATTGAGTCGCCCAAATAGGCGGCAGGTGTTGCGCACGCTGCCAAAAACGGCAACACCAGCGCCGCAGCGCCAAGCTTGAAACTACGGAACAACATCCCCTCTCGGTCGCCGGGTGCGCGACAGATAATCGGCGATACCTTCGAGTTCAGTTCGTTGCAGCTCGCGCATGAGTGGCGTGTGTGTGTTCGACAGCCGCGGGCGACGCCCTTCCACCACATCGATGAATTGACGAAGCAAGTACTCCGGATGCTGTCCCGCCAAACGTGCGATACCGCGATCTGCGTTGCCCTGACCTGTCGCTCCGTGACACGCTTGGCACCGCTCGAAATACACCTTCGCACCGCTGGCCAAAAACTCGCCTGACCCGTGTACCGTCGGGCCCATCGGCTGCAGTGACGCAATCAAAGCGGCGACATCGGCAAGGTCTTGCGGCGTCTGCATCACGTTCAGTCGTGAGACATGTTCCATGCGGATATCCCAACGCTCCGCATGGCGATAATCGACAAGCTGTCGAAGCAGCACTGGATAGTACTGAGAACCGATGACGGGTACGGAACCATCAGGTAAACCAGAGCCGTCAACGCCGTGGCAAGCCGCACAAGTGGCGAATATTTCGTCACCACGACGTGCATCGGGCACGGCTGCCGACGCCGCTCGTAACTCGGTCAATGCATTCATTGCGGGCGAGGCCCAAGTTTGAGCGCTAGCGACGCAAGCGAGTAACAGCACTGACAAATAGGTGAAAGCCCGCACGCTCATCCTTACCAGGTTCCGCTGTTGGGCATCGACGACCAGGGTTCGGCTGGCGCCAAGGCAGGGCCTTGCTGCAGTAACTCGATGGAGATGCCATCGGGTGATCGCACAAAGGCCATCCGGCCATCCCGTGGCGGGCGAAGAATCGTGACGCCATGATCGACTAATCGCTGACAGCTGACGTAAATATTCTCGACGCCGTAAGCCAAATGACCGAAGTTGCGGCCACCTTGATAAACCTCAGCATCCCAATTGAAGGTCAGCTCGACTTGCGCTGCGTGATCCCCTGGAGCCGCCAGAAATACGAGGGTATATCGACCCTGCGGTACGTCCTTGCGCGCGACCTCCTCTAAGCCCAAGGCATCGCGATAAAAGGCCAGCGAGCGATCCAGATCGCTGACCCGCACCATGGTGTGCAGATATTTCATTTAGAACATTTCCGAGGGACCAGGCGCCGCTGCTGCAACCGGTGCATGTCGTGCCACGATGTGATCACCGGTGATCATGGCGTCGTAAGACTGTCCCGGTCCAACCATCGGATAGACGCCGGCATCGGGATCGATGATCACTTCGAGGAATGCGGGCCCCGGATAGCGAATGAATTCCTCGACAACGCGCGGCACGTCTTCCTTGCGATCGAGCCGAACGGCAAACGAAAAACCATCAGCCTGAGCCGCTTTGACGAAGTCCTTCTTATGTAGGGACTTGTCGCTGGCAGACAGTCGACCTTTGAAGAATAGCTTTTGCCATTGCTTGACCATGCCGTCGCCAAAGTTGTTGAGAACAACCACTTTCACTGGCAGGTTGTAGGTAGTCACTGTCTCGAGATCACCAAAATTCATTCGAATCGACGCATCGCCATCGATGTCGATGACCAGTGCTTTCGGATCAGCGAACTGCGCACCGATGGCTGCCGGCAGGCCAAAACCCATGGTGCCCATCGAACCCGAGGTCAACCACAACCGTGGTCTGCAGAAGTCAAAATACTGCGCAGCCCACATTTGGTGCTGCCCGACCCCGGTGGCGATGATCGCCTGCCCCTGCGTCAGTCGGTTGATTTCTTCGATCACATAGTAGGGCTGAATCAACGCGCTATTACGATCGTAGTTCATCGCATGGCGGGTACGTAGCGCCTCAATCTCACGATGCCACTCGGAATAGTCGGCAGAAAACCCTGTCTTGCGACCGAATGTCGTCAAAGCCGCGATGGCATCGGGCAATTGCCCAACATGACTCCAATCAACCTTCTTAACCTTGTTGATCTCGGCGCGATCAATATCGATGTGCGCGATTTTTTTGGCGCGCGGCGCGAACTTATTGGGTACGCCCGCAACCCGATCATCGAATCGTGCGCCGATGGCGAGCAAGAGATCACAATCTTCGACCGCGTAGTTGGCGAAAGCGGCGCCATGCATGCCCAGCATGCGCATGGAGAGCCGATGCGTCGTGTCGAAGGCACCGATTCCCATCAAGGTAGTGACTACGGGAATTCCGAGGGTCTCGGCAAATTCGGTCAACGCGGCGGAGGCCTCGCCGTTGATCACACCACCACCGGCATAAATCAGCGGGCGCTTAGACTCGCGCAACATGGAGAAAAACGCTGCTGCCTCGTCATCCTCGATACCTGCATGCGTCGTTGCGAAGAGGCGCTTGCGATAGCCTGGTACGGGCAGCGTGCCCTCGCCGCGAAAAGTGCCCGACCAATTCTGGACGTCTTTGGGCACATCGATGACGACCGGACCCGGACGCCCCGTGCGTGCAATCTCAAAAGCCGTGCGCACCGTCGCCTCGAGCTTCTCGGGATCGGTAACCAAAAAGACATGTTTGGCAACCGAACCCATGATGGCTGAGACGGGTGCCTCCTGAAATGCGTCGGTACCGATCGCAGCCGTCGGGACCTGACCACAGATCACGAGCATGGGAATCGAATCGGCCATCGAGTCACGAACCGGAGTGACTGTGTTCGTCGCACCCGGCCCCGAGGTCACCAGGCAAACGCCAACTCGGCCACTCGCGCGCGCATAACCTGCCGCCATGAAGCCTGCTCCCTGCTCGTTAGCAGGCACAATCAGCGGCATCTGCTCACCACCTTGATCGACTTGAGCTTGGTTGTGCAAGAAAACCGCATCATAGGTCGGCAAAATCGCGCCACCGGAGTAACCGAAAACCGCCGTCGTGCCCTCATCGACGAGAACCTGCACGATCATCTCCGCTCCGGTCATGACCGTACCCGCTTTTGGGTGGCGCTTGAGGGCGGTCTTGGGAGCAGTGGACTCAGACATAGGTAAAACCCGAGAGAAAAACCGGCAGGGGGTCTTTCAGACTACCAGTTTGACCGCTTCGTGCAATATGCTCCACGACACGCCCATGAGACACATCATCGCCATCCATCTGCAAAACGAAGCCGGCGCCCTGACACGGGTTGCAGGACTCTTCTCCACACGCGGCTACAACATCGAATCGCTGTCAGTCGCGGCGACCAACGATGCGACGGTCTCACGCATCACGCTGGTGACGCGAGGGTCGGATTCGGTGGTGCAGCAGATCATCAGCCAGCTTAACAAGCTCATTGATGTCGTCAGTGTCGAAGACATGACGCAGGGTGAGCACATTGAGCGCGAACTGGTGCTGCTCAAACTCAAAGTGCGTTTAGAGCAATCGGATGCAGTACGCGGCTATGTCGTCCGCGCCGGAGGTCGGGTACTCGACCCCGCTAGCGATGGCTTCATTGTTGAACTGACGGCGAGCGAACAAGAAGTCGACCAATTCGTCACCGATCTCGGAAAAGGTGCCGAAATTGTCGAAGTCGTGCGCAGTGGCGCACTCGGTATCAGTCGACTCGAACGCGCTCAGCGCTCACGCCGAGACTAACGGCCGATTTAGCGGTTCCAATACAGCGCGGATCAGCGCGGGTATTTCGACGGGTCGGCGCGAGTGCGCATCGACGTAGACATGCACGAATTTGCCGGTAGCCGCCGCCCATTCGGCATCTTGCGCAAAAACGCCCAAACGATAAGTCACGCTGCTTCTACCCAAGCGCTCGACGGCCAGACCGATCTCGAGAGGCTGAGGGAACGATAGCGATGAATGAAATACGCAGCCGGTCTCAGCGACGATCCCGATCTGCGCCAAGGATCGCGTGTCGGTCCCAGTAGCTTCGATGAGAAAGGCGTTGACCGTCGTGTCGAAGTATTCGTAGTACACAACGTTGTTGATATGCCCGTAGGCATCGTTATCGAGCCAACGAGTCATCATCGGCCGGAAATACGGGAACTCGTTGCGATGTGGGATCACGGGGCGGGTACTCATGACCACTGCATTGTCGCCCGCTGCCCGGACAGTTGCCAGCACCAGCGTGAGCAGCGTAGCGTCGAGATATGAAAACTCGCGCTGCCATTCTCGTTCGAACGGGTGCAACCGCGCCCTATGCCGAATCCCGACCACTCGAAATCGCCGATGTCGATCTCGCACCGCCCGGCCCGGGTGAAGTGCTAATCAAGATGAAAGCGGCTGGACTCTGCCACTCCGACCTCTCGGTCATTGATGGCAATCGACCGCGGCCGCTGCCGATGGTTCTCGGCCACGAAGGTGCCGGTGTCGTCGAAGAGATCGGCAGCGGTGTCACTGACCTCGTCGTCGGTGATCATGTGGTCACTGCATTCGTACCCAGTTGCGGAACCTGTCAGCCCTGTCACTCGGGTCGCCCTGCACTATGCGAACCCGGCATGGTTGCCAACACCGCCGGAACACTACTGAGCGGCGCGCGTCGGTTACGACGGCAGGGAGCAGACATCAATCACCATCTCGGCGTGTCGGCATTCGCAGAATACGCGACGGTCTCTCGTCAGTCGCTTGTCAAAGTCGATCGATCATTGGGCTTTGCCGAGGCAGCCGTTTTTGGCTGCGCAGTCATTACGGGTACTGGAGCAGTCATCAACACCGCCGATTTGCCGCGTGAGCGCACAGTTGCGGTCATCGGCTTAGGTGGTGTCGGGCTGGCGGCGCTGCTCGGCGCCCGCTTGCGCGAAGCCACAACGCTCGTTGCAATCGATCTGTCGGAATCAAAGTTAGCCATGGCACGCGAGCTTGGGGCAACGCATGCATTCAATGCGGCCGACCCTGATTGCGCCGAAAAGGTTCGCGCACTGACGTCAGGGGGTGTCGAGTTCGCCTTCGAAATGGCCGGCGTCGCCAAGGCGATGGAACTCGCCTATCGCATCACGCGACGTGGGGGGACGACCGTGACGGCGGGTCTCGCCCATCCGCAAGCCCTGTTCTCGATACCTCAAGTGGGCATCGTGGCCGAGGAGCGAACCATCAAAGGTAGCTATTTGGGTAGTTGCGTACCATCGCGAGATATCCCGCGATACATTGAGTGGTATCAAGCGGGCAAGCTGCCCGTCGACAAGTTACTGTCAGAAACCTTGGCGTTGGATGAAATAAATGAGGGGTTCGATCGTCTGGCGCGCGGCGAAACGCTGCGGCAAACATTGACGCTATAGCGAATGGAAATCGACCGCTCCGGCATCATAGTCATATAACGTCCGTAACTCCGCCATGCCAGCTGTCAGCGCTTTTACCTGCTCGGCCGGCTCATCACCAAAGTACAGATCAGCGCGTGCACGCGACATCGCCAATGCCGACGTCACTCGTTGGATACGCGCATCTTGATAGCGCTTCAAAAAAAGCTCTGGAGATCCTTCTGATTGTGCCGCTTTTCCAAGAACGGCCGCGTCCTCCAAAGCCATGACGGCGCCCTGCCCCGTGAAAGGCGGCATAGCATGAGCAGCATCCCCTAAAAGTGTGACCCGCCCTCGCGTCCATGACGGCAAGGGATCTCGATCGAAAAGCCCCCATTTATAGAGCCGATCAGGCGACGTCAACGACAGCAGCTCGAGAACGCGAGGCTCGAAATCAGCAAACTCCGCTAAAAGCTCCTCACGCGTACTTCGAACGGACCAACCCTCCTCCATCCAAGCGTCACGTTTGGCAATCGCCACAAAATTGATCAAAGATCCGCGCCGCAACGGATAACGCATCAACATACGCCTTGGGCCGAGCGTCATGCATAGCGGCGGATCGATCAAACTCGTTGTGACTTTCTCCCCGGGGATCAAGCCGCGCCAGGCGACGTAGCCCGTGAAGTTAGCTCTATCGGGGCCAAATAATTGGGCACGGACGCGTGAATGAATGCCATCGGCACCAATGACGTAGTCTGCGTTCTCTCTCCAACCTGAACGGCAACACACCGAGATGCCATTGTCTGCCTCGACAAACGAATCAAATTCCGCCGACGTCATGACGCACTCGGTATCGAATGCCATCACGGCCGAGAGTAAAACTCGATGCAGATCCGCGCGATGCACATGGTAAAGCGGGTAGCCATACCGCTCCCGACTCCGATCCTGCGGCAATGTGACGAGATCTTCGCCCGTGCGATAGTGACGCAAACTGCCAGCTGCTGGCGTGCTGCCGATCTGCGCAAGTTCGTCTGCCAATCCGAGATAGGCGAGCGCCTTCGACGCATTCGGCGTCATGCTCAAGCCGGCTCCGACTTCGCCCAAAGAGGCACTTTGTTCGAGCACTCGAACGCGATGCCCCGCACGTAACAGCGCAAGTGCCGCCGCGAGCCCACCGATACCTGCACCGACGATGATCGTCGTTGGTGCGTCGCTCGTGGGTGAATAGTGTGTCATCTTAAAGTTTGACTCAGCGACGCTCACGAACTGGAACAGGAACGCTACAAAGATCAATCTTGCCCGCAGGCTGCAGATACCACTCGTCACGACGATTACGTCGTGATTCGATCAGAGCTGAAAAAGTCGACGTGTCAGTGCGCAACACTTCGATGGGTGTTCGTTCAGCCGGCGGCAGATCCACGGCAAAACGCATTCGCCGGATCGAGATTCGTTGCTCCGCCTTGGCATAGAAGCCTAATGGCATAGTTCCGCGTGGCAACGCCGACAATAACTCCATACCGCGAATGGCTCTACCGACTACCGTGATATTGCGATCGAGTTGTCGCGGCGCGTGTCCGATCACTGCATAGAGTTCCGCGGCGTTTCCAGAATCTGCGGCCGTATCGCGACCCACTCCAAGCGTGCCATAGCAGTGGGTCAACCACACCTTGCCTGCTCGTTCATCCATCGCCGCGGGGAAGCCCTCAATGAATCCCACCTGCGCCGCGTAAACATCGCCATCAGGCAGGCGAGTCATACGCCAAGCGCGATTCCAAGTCTGCTCGAACTCCGGCGCCAGTTTTGCTTTGGCGGAACCCAAAGACTTGTTGCCCTCTGGGTCACCCCATTGCGTGACGAAGTTATCTTGAACCCGATTGATACTGAGTCCGTCGAACCAACCGGCCTGCGTCAAAAGTCGTAAGTTGGCGATGTGCGCTGGCGCGAAATTCGGTGCGAGCTCGAAAATGACTCGCCCTGCGTCGAGATCGAGGTAAAGCGTTTTTTCCGGGTCGAGCGGACGCCAATCTTCGGCAGTCGATGCAGCCAGAACCGCCGCCATGGTGCCCGGCGGGGGTGCCTCATCAGCCGCGAGCGGCAGACTCGCCGCACAGACGGCAACAGCCAAGATTGAAACGAATTGGTGACGGAGCGCGGAAGGAATATTCATCGGATGATTCTAGCGCGCCCGTCGTTGTCCTAGACTTCACGCTATGAACATCGATGCAAAACGCAAAGCGGCAGCCGGCACGCTCGTCGCACCGCTGGCGGGACAGGGCAAACTCATGGTCCGCGTCGGCCGCGAGACCTCAGGTCGAGGTGGCAAGGGCGTCTCGGTCATCACCGGTCTGCCCCTGCCCCAAGCTCAGCTCGAAGAGTTGGCCAAGCAGCTCAAGAAACGTTGCGGTTGCGGCGGGACCGTCCGGAACGGTGTGATCGAGATCCAGGGCGACCAGCGTGACTTGCTGGTCGCGGAGCTGATCCGGCTCGGTTACCCGGCGAAGCGTTCTGGCGGCTGACGGGCTGCTGCCCTGCGCTCGATTGCTGTCGCGCCGGTTGAGGATTCTTGATTTCGAACGACGGGGTCGGAAGAACAGGCACCGCACGCCCCATCGTTTTTTCGATATCACGCAAGAGCCCGACTTCATCGGGCGACACCAAACTCACGGCGCGACCACTCGCACCCGCACGCGCCGTTCGACCGATACGATGTACGTAGTCTTCAGGAACGTTTGGTAGTTCGTAGTTGACGACCTGCGGTAGTTCTTTGATGTCGAGTCCACGAGATGCCACTTCGGTGGCAACGAGTGCTGCGATCTGACCTGATTTGAAATCTTCAAGCGCACGAACTCGCGCCCCCTGGCTCTTGTTGCCATGGATAGCGGCAGCGCGAATACCCGCGCCCTCTAGCTGTTGCGCAAGACGATTAGCACCATGTTTGGTTCGCGTGAAAACGAGCACTTGATGCCACGTGCCCTCGTTCTGCGCTCCATGGTCGAATAGATGGACTAACAAATGGCGTTTGGCTTCTTTAGGAACCTTAAATGCCACTTGATCCACACGCTCAGCAGTCGTGTTGCGCGGGGCGACTTCGACAGCAACGGGATTACGTAAAATTCTCGATGCCAACTCACGGATATCATCCGAATAGGTGGCCGAGAACATCAAATTCTGGCGCTGTGGCGGCAACAACTTGATGATGCGCTTGATCGCATGGATGAACCCCATATCGAGCATGCGGTCGGCTTCGTCCAAGACGAGACACTCAATCTTCGACAAATCTGCGTAGCCTTGCTCTACAAGATCGAGCAGGCGGCCAGGCGTTGCAATGAGAAGATCGCAGCCACGGCGTAACCCTTCGATCTGCGGCTTCTCACTGACACCGCCGAAAATCACCAATGAACGAAGATTCTTATAACGCCCATAAGCCTTGGCGTTCTCAGCAATCTGAGCGGTCAATTCACGAGTGGGACTCAAGACCAACGCCCGTGGCGCATGACCCGTTGCAGCACTCAAACGCTGTAGCACGGGAAGTACAAAACCGGCGGTTTTACCGGTGCCTGTCTGGGCTCCCGCGAGAATATCGCGACCCGACAAAACGGCTGGAATGGCCTTGGCTTGAATAGGAGTCGGCGTGGCATAGCCCTTTTCGGCGACAGCACGCAGCAGCTCAGGCTGAAGCCCGAGATCAGAAAATTGCATTGATATTGAGATCCGTAGTTGATTTGACTCGCGACACGGGCTAAGCCGTAGCGGTCAGTTGCGAGTCGTGTAATGGGGGCGCTGACCGCGCAACCCTTATTTTCTGCTGCGAAGTATATACGATCACATGCCTTTCGTCACGGCATTTGTTGTAACCGCCTCATTATCACAAACTCGTCTGCAGATTCTCGAGCTCTTCCCAACGCAAATACGCCGCTTCAATCTCTTCTGAAATCGACTGCAGCTCGCTCAAGGTTTTTTTGATCTCGCCCTGATCACGTTCGTAGAAGGTAGGATCCGCAACCAACGCATCGAGCGCTAATTTCCGTGACTCCATACTTTCGAGCTTGGCTGGAAGTTCATCGAACTCACGCTGCTCTTTGTACGAGAGGCGCTTTTTCTTACTCGGTGCTACCGCGGATGTCGCGACAGACTCGTCTTTCGGATTTGGCTTTGCCGATTTGCGAGTGTGAGACGTGCTGGCCGAAGCATCATGATTCTTTTTCCACTCTTCCCAATCCGACCAACCACCAAAAAACTCGCGAACGCCTCCCTCACCATCCAACACCAGCAAGCTGGTGACCACACGATCGAGAAAACTACGATCGTGACTGACCAGCAATAGCGTGCCATCAAAACCGGCAACCAACTCCTCGAGTAGCTCGAGCGTGTCGATATCCAAATCGTTGGTGGGCTCATCGAGGACAAGCAGATTAGCTGGACGAGCGAAAAGACGCGCGAGCAGCAAGCGATTACGCTCGCCGCCAGAAAGCGCACTCGCAGGAGTCAGCAATTGGTCCGGTCTAAATAGGAAGTCTCTGAGGTAGCCAGAGACGTGGCGATTCTCGCCGCCGATCGGCACAAACGAATTGCCGCCATTAACGTTATCGGAGACGGATGCCTTCAAATCCAACTGTTCGCGCTGTTGATCGTAATAGGCAACCTCGAGTCGAGAACCGCGCCTGACTCGACCACTCGAGGGCTCAATGTCGCCAAGTAACAGTTTGATGAGTGTGCTCTTGCCTGCGCCGTTAGGTCCAACAATGCCGATCCGATCACCGCGCTGGATGCGCGTCGTGATACTGCGCAGCACCTCGCGATCACCGAAGCTCACTGCTGCCTTTTCCGCCTCAAAAACCAGCTTTCCCGACTCGGCCGCCTCGGTAACCGCGAGCTCGACCTGACCGATGCGGTCACGCCGTGCCTTTCTTTCTGCGCGCATCGCCTTGAGCGCGCGAACTCGCCCTTCGTTACGAGTGCGTCGAGCCTCGACACCTTTTCGTATCCAAACCTCTTCTTCGGCGAGCTTCTTGTCGAAGAGAGCATTGGCTTTTGCTTCGATTTCCAGTTGTAGCGACTTCTTAGTGACAAAGTCGTCGTAATTGCCGGGCCACGAACTAAGCTTGCCGCGATCCAACTCCACCACTCGTGTGGCAAGGCGATTGACGAACATGCGATCGTGGCTCACGAACAGTAACGCGCCACGAAATTCGAGCATCACCGCTTCGAGCCATTCGATTGCCGAAATATCGAGATGGTTAGTCGGTTCGTCGAGCAACAGGATTTCCGGCTCAGAGACCAACGCACGACCGAGCAACACACGTCGTCGCCAACCACCCGACAACCCAGAAAAGGCTTGGTCCGCAGGCAACTGCAGGCGCGAGATGATCGTATCGACCCGATGGCTATGCTCCCAACTCTCGCCGGGAGCACTGGCGAGACCGCCCGTCACCACCTCAAGCACAGTGGCTTCGGTCATCAAGTCGAGATCCTGTTCGAGCATCGCAAGGCGAGCACCCGGCTTAACCCAAACGGAACCGTCATCAGGTCGAGTGATACCGGCGACCAAGCGCAACAACGACGATTTACCCTCGCCGTTACGACCGACGATGCAAACGCGCTCGCGTTCGCCGATGTTTAAATCGACGTGATCGAGTAAAGGTCGCGAGCCGAAGGCCAGCGAAACGGCATCGAATCGAAGCAGCACTCTAGGAAAGTCTTAGGTCGGTTGTCGCAACGCAAGACCGCGCTGTCGGAAAAAATCGCACGCAGCCGAAAAAGCCGGTATCGCATCTTCCGCTCGATAAGCGGCACGGTAGTCAGCATGAAAACCATGCTTGGCTTGCGGGTAGACGGTGATCGAGGAATTCTTGGCTGCGCTGGATGCACCCTCCACCCGCAATGCAGCACGCATAGCGGCGACCGAATCGAGAGGAATGCCCGCATCCTCGCCAGCGTAGAGCCCAAGAACCGGCGCGCGCAGACCTGCGGCAACATCGATGGGATGCACCGGCTGCAACTCACTCGGCTGACCGACGAGGCGACCGTACCAAGCGACACCGGCGGCGATCGCAGTGGAATGAGCCGCATACAACCAGGTAATCCGACCACCCCAACAGAAGCCCGTAATGCCAGCCTTGCCTGTCGCGCCCTCGTTTCGGGACCAAGCTAATGTCGCGTCCAGATCACTCATAACCTGCGCATCAGGCACTCGGGCGACGATCTCGCGCATCAAGATTTGCATGTCGGTAACAGTGCCAGGGTTTCCTTGACGAAAGAACAACTCCGGCGCAATCGCATAAGCGCCCAGCTGCGCGAGCCGACGACACACGTCGCGAATGTGCTCGTGCACACCAAATATTTCCTGCACGACAATGATCAAAGGCCATTCACGCCCTTCGAGCGGACGAGCACGATAAGCCGGTAGTCGAGCATCACCAACGGGGATTACGACTTCACCCGCTTCGAGACCATCAGCGCTGGTTTGAATGGTGGTGGCGCTGACCGGTACCGTGGCTGCGGCAAAACCGCCGATCAAAGCACCTTTGACGAAATCCCGTCTGTCGACGGTCGACAACGGCTGCAAGCTGCGTCGTTCACTTTCGAAAGTCATAGACTCTTCTCCAACGGAATCAGCACTTCGTTTCGACGCATGAACCAAGGAATGAAGGGTGCATCGTAACGAGCGATGATGGCGCTATCACCCGGCACCGGTTGCAGACTGCGCGCTTGCAAGACTCGACGGAGATCTTGCTCGTGTTCCCGAAAGTTTTCTTCGGTCCATCGACCGGAATATCGCCATACCGCAACGGTTCGCGGCGGAACCTCACGAATGATGACGCGGGGATCGGTCGGCTTTGGCACCGTATCGCGGTTGTACTTGCGCGGCACGATAAAGCCCACACGATAAACCCCATCGCCTTTGGCCTGCTCCACAGGCGCCGTCATCGCGATTTTCTCACCCTGCGATGCCTGCTCCACCGGCGCGGTCATGGCAATCTCTGCCTGTGCCGCATTAGCTCCGCTGATGTAGCGAAAGAGTCGGCCGAACGCGATATTGCCAGCGTTCATGAACCCGGCTTCGACCTCCGTCTCCGCGATCAAATAAGACGAGTACGCTCGAAGTTCGAACGACCCGTCCTGCTCGAGCACGCGATACTCGGGAACCTCTATCGCCATCGCCGGCCAACTTGCCAACGCGAGCAATAAACCAGCGAGTGCATTGCGCAGACTCACACGACCTCAAAGAGACCGGCAGCGCCCATGCCGCCACCGATGCACATCGTGACGACGACGTGCCGCGCACCAAGGCGTTTGCCCGCGAGCAACGCATGGCCAACAAGACGCTGTCCACTCATGCCATACGGATGGCCCACCGCGATGGCGCCACCATCGACGTTCAATCGATCGTCGGGGATGCCGAGCTTGTCACGGCAGTACAGCACTTGGACTGCGAAGGCCTCATTCAACTCCCAGAGACCAACATCCTCGATCTTCAAGCCAGCACGAGCTAACAATTTTGGTACGGCGAAAACCGGGCCGATACCCATCTCATCAGGCTCACAGCCGGCAACAGCAAATCCGCGGAATACGCCAAGCGGCTTGGCGCCTACACGTTCGGCCTCGGCCGCACTCATGACGACGCAGGCACCGGCACCGTCCGAAAACTGGCTCGCATTACCCGCGGCGACCGAGCCACCGGGAGTTGCTGACTTAATCTTCGCAATTGCCTCGACAGTCGTCCCCTCACGCAAGCCCTCATCCTGCGAGACGGTCACTTCGCGCGTATACAACTTGCCGCCGGCCGCCTGATCGATCCCCGCCATGCGCACCGTGATCGGCGCGATCTCGGCACTGAAGTGACCTGCAGCCAAAGCGGCGCAGGCACGTTGCTGACTACGCGCGCCGTATTCGTCTTGACGCTCACGAGAAATGCCGTAGCGAGCAGCGACGGTCTCTGCGGTCTGCAACATGGAGTGGTAGATGGACGGCTTGTTTTTCTTGAGCCAACCATCGAAAGCCATGTGCATATTCACTTCGGCTTGCACACAGGAAATCGATTCCAGACCTCCGGCGACATACACATCACCTTCGCCTGCAACAACTCGCTGCGCAGCCATGGCAATACTTTGCAAGCCGGAAGAGCAGAAACGATTCACCGTGACGCCCGAGACCGAGACTGGCAGACCAGCACGCAACGCAATTTGTCTTGCGATGTTGTTGCCGGTTGCTCCCTCTGGAAGCGCACACCCCATCACCACATCTTCGATCGATGCGGGATCAATACCCGCTCGCTCGACGGCGGCCTTCACGGCGTGAGCACCCAGCGTGGCGCCATGAGTCATGTTGAAGGAGCCCTTCCAGCTTTTTGCGAGCGGCGTGCGGGCAGTCGAAACGATGACGGCCTCGCGGCCAGAAGCGGCGCGGCTCATGCTGCACCTCCATTAAATGAGCGATTGTCGTTAGCGAGACGCGCGATCAGCGCAGCGGGTGTCCAGAAGTCGGCATCACCGCCCTCCTGCTCACCAAACTGACGCATGCATCGCGCGACCTCATACCATTTTTGTGATTCAGCGTAGTGCATCGGACCACCACGCCAAATGGGGAAGCCATAACCCATCAAGTAAACGAGATCGATATCAGAGGCGCGCTGCGCGATTTTCTCATCGAGGATGCGGGCGCCCTCGTTGACCAAGGCATATACCAGTCGGTCAACGATTTCGGTATCGGTCAACTTGCGTGTCGGCTTGCCCGCCGCTTTACGAACCTCGTCGATCACACCCGCGACGACAGCGGAGGAATAGGCCTGACGATCACCTTTCTTGTAATCGTACCAGCCAGCACCTGTCTTCTGACCGAAGCGGCCTAGCTCGCACAGACGATCTGCTACGACTTGTGGTCGCTTCAACGTGCCCTCTGCATACTGCCGCTTGCGGATATGCCAGCCAATATCGTTACCGGCAAGATCGCCCATGCGGAATGGGCCCATCGCAAAACCAAACTTCTCGATGGCCTTGTCGATCTGCTCTGGGCTTGCACCCTCATCGAGCATTGCCATCGCCTGTGCAAAGTATTGATTGATCATGCGATTGCCGATGAAGCCATCACAAACGCCAGAAACAACCGCAGTCTTCTTGATTTTCTTGGCCAGCGTCATCGAAGTCAGCAAGACGTCTGGCGCTGTCTTCGCACCGCGCACCACTTCCAGCAAGCGCATGACGTTCGCAGGACTAAAGAAGTGCAAGCCGATGACATCCGCCGGACGCTTCGTGCATGCGGCGATCTGATCGACATCGAGAGTGGATGTATTGGTCGCCAAAATGGCGCCGGGTCGCAGCACTGCATCGAGCTGCGCAAACACCTTTTGCTTGACCGTCATATCCTCGAAGACGGCTTCGATCGCGAGATCGACATCCGCAATCGCGTCGTACGACAGCACCGGCTTTAGCAAACCCATTCGTGATTGCAGCTTAGCTTCGTCCAACTTGCCTTTTTTGACCTGACCTTCATAAACCTCACGAATACGCTGAACGCCACGATCGAGCGCTTCCTGATTAAGCTCCAGCAGACGGGCTTCGATCCCCGCATTCAAGAAATTAATGGCGATGCCGGTGCCCATGGTGCCGGCGCCGATGATGGCGACTTTGGTGACAGCGCGCGGTTTTGTATCCGCTGGCAGATCATCGATGCGCTGGGCGGCGCGCTCAGCGAAGAAGATGTGCCTAAGAGCAGCGGACACTGGACTATCCACCAGCTTCTTAAACTGAGCGAACTCCTCCTGCTGTCCTGCATCAAAACCCTTGGTGGCACCCACCTGCAATGCTTCGATGATCGCAAGCGGGGCGGGATATTCTTTGAATGCCGTCTTAGCGGTGTTACGCGCAAACTGACACAGCGCCTCTAAATCCGGTTCGCGCACTGGCAGATCGCGCGCTCGCATCAAAGGCTTGCCTTCTTTGATGGAAGCGACAGCATCCGCAGCGACTTGAATGGCTGCATCCAGAAGATCAGTATCGACGATGCGCTGGAGTAGCGGCGATCCCTTGAAGAGGGCTACCGGCAACGGCTCGCCGGACATCATGACGTTGAGCGCACCTTCAACACCGATCAAACGCGGTAATCGCTGTGTACCGCCTGCACCGGGCAACAATCCGAGCTTCACCTCGGGTAAACCGATCTTGGCCGACGACAGGGCGACGCGTTGATGGCAACTCATCGCAAGTTCGAGGCCACCGCCGAGCGCTACGCCTTCGATTGCAGCAACGACAGGCTTTTTCATCCCATCTAGCGCCGTATTGATCGTCCAGAGAGTCGGCCCGCGAAGCACGTCCGGCCCACCAAATTCCCGGATATCTGCGCCAGCACAGAAGGTGCCGTTGGAGCCCATCAACACCACCGAGTCGACGGAGGAATCACGCGAGGCACGCTCCAGTGCTTCGAGTAGCGGCGCTCGCAGTGCATAGCTCAGACTATTGACCGGTGGCGCCTCAAAGGCGATCACCGCCGTACGATTTTTTATGTTGTAGTCGACTTTCGCCATTTCGTCATACCTCGAAATAAATCTATCTATTGAGTCTGGATGCCGCCGGTCAGAACGATGCGCATCGCCGCTTCCACGGTCAGGTCGGTCGGTTCGATGCGGTCGCGAGGCAAGTAGAGAGTGTAGCCGCCAATTTGGTAGCTCATGGGCATATAGACAGCGACGAGCTCATCATCAGTCCCGAAACCCGGCAGCGTCGCGTTCTCCTGAGTGACGAAGCCAATCACCTTGCCCGGTCCGAACTGCACCATCACCACGCGCTGCAGTTCACCACCTTTCTCACCCACCTTCATCAGACCGGTTAAGTCACGGACGGCTGAATAGACGGTCTTGACCACGGGGATCCGCAAGATCAGTGATTCGCTGAATGTGATGATGCGGCGGATGACGTAGGCATTGACCAGCAAGCCAACCACGATCAGCACCACAAATCCGGCGATCAACCCCATGCCAGGGACGTAGATCTCGGCCGGCAACCAAAGCTTGAGCGGGCCGGATAGCAACGACTCTGTCGTCACCCCCAGCCAGTAGATGAAGTAGACCGTCAAGACGATAGGCAGGATGGTGAACAAGCCCTTAGCGAGCAGTCTCCCGACGGTCTTCATTTTCGTGCCTCGACGATTTTCCAGAGTGTTTCTTCGGAATAGAGCTGTTGCTCCTTCTCGCGCGGAACCGCGTGATCGGCGCAATTCACTTTATTTGACGCAAACCCCGCCTTCCGTGCGATGTCCGTCAAGTCGATATGAGTCATGTACTGACCGAAAGTTTCGTTGTTGTTCCAACTTTCCCAGTTATAAAGAAAGTTCTCGATGACGTTCTTCCCTCGCGGGATTTCGAGATGCAACATCAAGCCGCCTGGTTTCAGCAGCCGGTGGCACTCAGCGAAAATGTGTCGAAGTGCGCTGCGCGAGGTTTCGTGCAACATGATGTGTGAAATCACGAGATCGAAACTCTCGTCCTCGAACGACGTGCGCTCTGCATTCTGCTGACTGAAATGCACAGCAACTCCAAGCGACTCAGCGCGTGCGTGGGCGTAGCGCAATTGAGGTGCTGCGACATCAATTGCATCGACACGCGCCGTTTTGAATCGCCGCGCCCAAGGCAACGTGCTGTTGCCGATGGCACATCCCATATCGAGAATTCGAGTTGGCTTGAAGCCCGGATGCGATTTCAAAAAAAAACTTAGCAACAAGTCGCCAAGATACTCGTTGCGCGGGCCCATCATGCCGTGCGAGTAAATATTCAGCCCGAGATCGTAGATCGCGCCCGCCGCAACATCGCCATCGACGAAATCGGTGTGATAGCCACCAGGCTGAAGATGAATATCGACAGCGGTGTGATAGCGAGGAATCGCGAGTGCGGGGTTCAGCGTTAGCGAGCCACGTTTGCGTGATCGTTTCACTCGAGCATTGAGACGCGGCCATTCGCGCTCAACGGAATCGATCACGGAGTCCCACATGCGTTGCTGACTGCACCGCTGCAAGGCACTCCAAAATTGGTAGTACGGATGCCTCTCCATCACAGTGCGAACTTCATTGTGATGTTCCGGCTTGCGCCCGTGTTCGCGCTCGAAGTCCGGCTCGATTCGGTGGCGATAGATCGCGTAATTGCCGGGCATCACGCGTCCGGCAAGGTGCCCCCGTAAGGCGCCAACGAAAGCCTGGCGTTCACGCTCGTCGTGACGCTCATCAGGCAGAAGGTCGTGAGGCGTGAGGCGGTGAGTCATCACGTGATGATCACCGCCCAGACCGCTCAATTCAACACGACCGAGGCATCACCGACACCCACCGTCACGGTCACATCACGGGAGCCATCACCCTTGGTGTTGACGTTCGACGCGACACCTGAAGCCTTAACGACGCTCGGCGTGCCGCGAACGGAAGCTTCACCGACACCAACGGTCAGCGCGATGTCGCCAGCACTCGCTTTGGTGGTACTCACATCCACATCGCCAACACCCAGATCGACGCTGATCGCCGAATTCGGCGCGGAGAGATCGACTTGGCCGACCCCTAGATTGACGGTGACCTCCTCGGGCAGCTGCTTCGGCAAGAGGATCGTCCAGTCAGCATCGACGTCGTCCTCGTTGAATTTCAAATGCAAACGCCCGTTACTCGTCTTGCCCGCGATATCTAACCCTTGCACCGTTTTCAGCTTCCGCATCAGTCCATGGCGGTTGCCCTCCAAGTTCACCGTCACCTCGTACGAATCCCCGGTTCCTGGACGAATTCGCACTTCCCCCACACGGTTATCGACGACGAGGCGATCGATCCCGTTGCTGGGGTACGTGTGCTTTACCGTGGCGACATGGTCGGCTGCCAAAACAGGGGGGCTGATCGCCATCATTCCGGCGACGGTGACGAGGGCAAAGAGAATTTTCACGATCTAGTACCTTGGCGAAAAAAGGTACTGTATAGTATCACGCATGCTGATCGACACAAAACTGGCTCCTCTGCGAAAGGGTCTTTTGGAATTCGTCGTACTTCGCATCGTCGGCGGAGATCAGGTGTATGTCCCCGACATTCTCAAGCGGCTGGCTGGGACGGAGTTCGCAACTCAGGAGGGCACGCTCTATCCCCTACTGAGCAAATTGCGCCGCGAGCAACTCGTCGATTACGAGTGGCGCGAAAGCGAGCTCGGGCCACCCCGAAAATACTACCGCCTCACCGAGGCGGGTTTGCAGCAGCTCGCGTTATTAGAAGACTACTGGCAGCGCATTAACCAAACTTTGACCCGACTTGGGTCCGTTCAGACGGGAAACTCCCACGCATGAAACGCATTTCGATCACGGTCTCACTGAATCGCAGCACGATCGCCCTAGACGAGGCGAGCTTCCTCAGGCTCGAGAGCTATCTCGACGAGGCGGCCCGTACGCTCGCGCAGAATCCAGACAAACAAGAAATCATGACGGATCTCGAGCAAGCGATCGCTGATCGCTGTGTGCACCGCTTGGGCAGTCACCGACCCGTCGTGACTTTGGCCGAGCTCGAGGCCGTACTTGCTGAAGTTGGTGAGGTCCGCGACGCTGCAACCGATACCGTCGCGCCGGACACGAAATCTGGATCGCGCGAATCAAGATCAAACGGTCGACGTTTGGAGCAACTCAACGAGGGTGCGATCCTCTCGGGCATCTGCGCGGGTGTAGCCCGTTACTTTGATATCGATGTCATCTGGGTACGCATCATCATGGTCGTGATGACGGTGCTCTCCGGCTTCACCGCCATTCTCATCTATGCCCTGCTCATGCTGCTGCTGCCGATCGCACCCTCCCCAGCAGGCTCGCCGCCGCTTGGAAAGGTGCCTACCAAAATTCGCGAGGCAACCGCGTACGTGCGCTCGTTCTTCGAACCGGCGAAAACCTGAAAGCTCGTTTAGCCCGCTCGCTCGTCACCCACTGAATTGATCTCTGGGAATCGGAACGGATTCTATTGACGTTGGTTACTTTATTTTATAAAGTACTTTCATAGTATCACTTCAACAGAGAAGGCCATGTCTAACGCACCCACTCCAAATGAAGATCTGTCCTTTTTGCGAGCGCTGGCAGAATCAGGTCGCGACGCGCCCCTCATGGCAGGCCCGTACCTGATCGCAGGCGGCGGTTGGTTCGCGACAGCAAGCCTCATCCAATGGCCAATCATCCGTGATCTCGTTGGGCTGAGCGCAACGCAGGCAACCTTAGCCTGGTTGATTGCGGCCGTAGGCTTTGCGATGCATCTCGTGATTCTGATCAGACGCGATCGCAGTAAAGTTGAGAACACCCATAATCGGGCCATCAACGCCGCTTGGACCGCCGTCGGTTTCGGAATCTTTGCTTTTTGGATCGGAACCGCCGTGATGGCCTATCAACGTGGCGACGGCTTTTTGATGAATAGCATCAGCCTTCAAGTGCTGAGCGTTTATGGAATCGCTTGGCTGGTAGCCGCCGCAATGACCGGCCAATTTTGGATGAAGCTCACGGCTTTCGCAGCATTTGCAACGATCCCGATCCTGGGTGCCTTCGTAGGCACCGGCGAGGAATTTCTGATCTACGCAATCGTCCTCGTATTAACCGCTGTGGTGCCCGGCGTCAGGCTGGTGCGCGAATCTCAGCGCGATTGATCGTGCCATCATGACGGCATTCGATATTCATACCATCGACGATGTTATTCACGGCCGACTGCGTCTAGGGATCATGGCTTTTCTCATCGGCGCTGATCGGACCGACTTCGTCACTCTCAAGCAGCACCTGCAGACGACAGACGGAAATTTGTCTGTTCATCTGCGCAAGCTCGAAGACGCCGGCTACGTCGAGATCGATAAGTCATTCCAAGATCGAAAGCCTCGCACCGAAATACGTTTGACGTCCAAAGGTCGCAAAGCTTTCGTTAAGTATCTCGACTCTCTATCAAAGCTGATCGGTTGAGCGGCCTTAGAACCGATAGCGCAGACCGACATCATAGCTTCGCTCTGGACCCACGTAGATTCCTTGTCGCAGGCTCGCAATGTATCGCTCATCCGCGATATTTTTGACGGCGGCACCAAACTCTAATCGATCATTGAGCCGATAAAGCATGCTCAGATCGGCAATGGTGTAACCGTCAATTTCACCCGTGAAGAACCCGCTCAGACTTTCGTTGATCGGTTTGGTGTTGAGGACATCCGAGAACTGCGCTCCGGTGTGATGCACTCGGATAGAGCTGCGTAGCGGCCCGCGCTCATACGAAACCGATAAGTTAGCGATCCACTCTGGCGTGTAGGGCACGCGATTGTCATCGGGCGTTGTTAGGGCCCCCGTACGCGAATACCGGTCACCGACAAATTGGGCATCGGCGATGTAGGTCAAGTTCGCATCGATGGAAAATCCGCTCCCGAGACGGGAGCCAACGCCGAGCTCCAGACCTTGATGCAGCGTCTTGCCACCATTGGTGACCTGAAACTGACTGTTACTGTTGGCAGGAATGATCTGGTTATCGAAATCCATACGGAATACCGTCGCTTCGAAGTCCAGAGTCCCTGCGGACCCTCGAATACCGGCCTCCATGTTGATCGAACGTTCCGCATTCAACTCCTGATCGTCGAGTCCGTTGAGCGCATCGCCATTAAGCGCCGGGGAAAATGCCTTGTAGGCATTAGCAAAGCCTTGCATACGATCTGAGAAGCTCCAGACGAAGCCGATCCCCGGCAAGAGCTCGGTGTTATCCGTTTTCGCACGATTGCCCTGTGCATCCGTACGACGCAGATCATGGCGCGTCTGCTCATAGATTTCGGCGCGCAGTCCAGTCGTCACAGCCAAACGGTCGGTCAACACGAACCGGTTTTGCAGATGTAGCGACCAGCTATCGGCCGCGTCAATCACATCGCGATTGACGGTGCCGCTGCGTGGCGTACCACGAGTCGCAGCGACAGTGACGTCGTGCATTTCCTCGGACATGAATCGCAGGCCGATCTCCGCCTCGTTCTCGATGCCGAAGGTGTCATGACTGATAAACAAGCGGCTGTCGATGCCGTCGCGATCGAACGAGCGGTTGTTACCATTCAGATTGTCGGTGTACACCCAGCGGCGAGCGGCGGCGCTCGCCGTGTTATTCGTGGCATAACGCCAGTAGTCACGATAGAGCTCACTTCGAAACAAGATAGTGTTGATGCGCGCGCGATCGTTGATCGTCCACTCGTGACTTAGATCGATGGCACGACGTCCAGTGAGAAACCAGTCGTCAGGCGCCGGATTACGATCGCTGCCCGCTTCGTATTCGGCAACGAAAACGCCCCGATAGGAAATGTTGGCATCATTTTGATAGTCGGTGTATTTGACCCCGAGTCGTTGATTACCGCCATACTCCAATCCCGCTTTCAGCATGACATCGTGCATACTGAATTCTTTGCCCATGAATCCGTCACTCGTCATGCGAGTGATGACAGCCCCAAAGGTCGCGTCGCCCGAAGCCGCGTTTCCGCCGGCCTCGACACTCCACTCGCGTGTATTGAACGAGCCGGCGTGCATACCGACTTGAACGCCAGGTTCGGGCGTCTTAGTCACGTAGTTGATAACGCCACCGATCGTGCTCGGACCGTAGCGTAGGGAACCGGCGCCACGGAGCACTTCGATACCGTCCATGCGTTGAATGCGCGGGTTGTAGTAGCGGCCGTTACCCACGAATAGCCCCGGCGCAACCGGCACGCCGTCTTCGAGAATGAGCGTCTTGTAATCAGAGGAACTTAAGCCACGGATGCCGATGTTGCCGACAATGGCGGTTTCTTCTTCTGGCTTGATCGAGACACCCGGCACGCCGCGCAGCGCCTCTTCGGTGGAGCGCGGTTGCTGGAGACGCAGCTCTTCCGCGGTGACCAACGTGTTCGCAGCCGGTTGGCGCTTACGATCCTCGGCCTTTGAGCCGATGACCAAGATCGTGGGTAGAGCGGTTCGCGCTTCTGACGTCTCACCGACATCGACTGACTCGGTCGCTGCCACGGCGACGGAGCCTGACAAAAGCAGACCGGCCAGCATCAAGTTCGCTCGCAACCCCTCAACTTGCATCTCTTTCGCTCCGGCTCGACTACAAAATCCGCGGTGGACACAAGTTAACAATCACAAATGCAAATAACAATGATTCGCGTTAACCAATCTGCAGTGCGGCCAATTGAACTGCTAAATGTAAAAGCTCTTTTACTATTTTCTTTTAATAGGTCATTTATGGAATTAATATTGGACACTTCGCAATAACAAACGGCCTTAGGAACCGCTAATGCGCACAAGCGATTTAAGCCCTGCTGAAAAACAAGCCTGGCCCGAACTGCTCATCTGGACCCTCGCCCTTCTATTCCTGTGGATGCGCTTAACCGATGGCATCGACGTTATTGGTCAATCGATCGGATTCACGGTCGTCGAGCAGTCAGCGGCGAGGATTTTCGGCACCTACCTTTTAGTCGGGCTTCTGGCAGCGATTGCCCAGCTGTCTGTACAGGGCTACTTCAAATCAAAGGGTGAGCCGATCGAGTTCCGGGACGAACGAGATCTCGCTATCGAAAGACGCGCCAATCAAACAGCCTACTGGGTTGGTGTATTTGCTGTTCAGTTCGTGATCATTCATGTTCTTGCCAACGAAGCATTCCAGAGAAACGCGGTCGCCACTCTGGATTTGACGAGTGCAACCGGCATCGTGCTGGCACTCGCTACGATATTGCTGCTGCAAGAGATCGCACGAAACATCGCCGTGCTCGTTTTCTATAAACGCTCATGACCTCCGAAAAGACTCATCGCGTCGGCAATCGAATTCGTGAGTTACGAACGCGAGCCAATCTTTCGCAGCAGCAACTAGCCGAACGTGTGGGCGCTACCCGACAGACGATCAATGCGATCGAATTGGAAAAGTATTTGCCGAGCATGGAACTCGCTTTCAAGCTCGCTCACGTATTCGAACTACCTATCGACGCTATTTTTCGACATCCAGATGCACCGGCACCCGATGTTATCGATCTAAAGACCTTCGTCCCCGCTCGAGATTTTGATCTGTCACGCTCCTTTTATCGTGAGATTGGTTTTCATGAGAACTTCGCCAATAGGGAGGTGGCTGAATTCGAATGTGGGTCTTTTCGTTTCTTGCTGCAGAACTACTTTGTTCAGGAATTTGCTGCGAGCTTCATGATGCAGTTGCTTGTGACTGACACTGCAACATGGTGGTCAAAGCTACTGGCGCTCGATCTATCGCAGCGCTACCCGGGCATCTTGCTACGCGCGCCGACCATGCAGCCCTGGGGCTTGAAGATCCTCTATCTGTCGGATCCGTCGGGCGTGCTCTGGCATATCGCTGAGAAACCCGCTGGAATACACTCTTAACCTGCTCTCGGAGACTAAACGATGACTTTTTTGCGCTCTTCGCTGCTGCTGGCTTTGCTCTTCACCCTGTCGGGCTGTGTTATCGCCATCGACACGGATCGAGACGACGAGAAGAAGCAAGATAAAGCCACCTCCACGAGGATCGTCACGATCGGCGATAAATCCGACGCAGAGTTGTTGCAAGCACTTATCTTGGCGCGTGCGAAGCTCGCCGCAGACGTCAACATGCCCGACGCCAATCGACAGAGAGTGCTAGAAACGCTTGACAAGGAGATCGCGCGATTAAGCAAGTCGCAAAAATAGTCGCGACTCTCTGGGACACTCCTGTGGGTTACCAGTCGTAATGGCAAAGAACTCTTTTGGACTAGCGACAGCGCGTGTCGGACGAAAGGAAAGCCCAGCCAAGCGGCGCTTACTCGATGCCGTAAAAAGACTGCTCGAGAAATATCCGCCCGCCGAGATTACGACCACGATGGTTCTAGAAGAAGCCAACGTTGCTCGTAACACACTCTATCTTCATTTTGATAACCACGCAGCGCTCATTGAATCTGCCTTGCTATCGATATTCCTCGACGGCGTGCGTGCCCACGCCGACATGTTCGAACAACTCTTGAAGCGCGCGAGAAGCAAGGGCGATTTTCTTCGTCATGCTGCTGAACTCGTTCGCATCTCACAAGACCAAAATCGCCGAGCATTTCGAATTGCAAGATGTCGACTCGTTGCGCATGCGGAGAAGAATGCGCGTTTTTCGAAAATTCTGGGCCTCGAACAAACTAAGATCAACGAACGCTTTGCCAAACTTTTTGTCGAAATGCACTCTCGCGGTTGGTTAAACCCAGGGATCACCCCCGGCGCAGCGGCTATTTTGATTCAAGCCATCACACTCGGCCGCATCGTTGACGACGTGGCATCAAAAAAGCTAGACGAAGAAGCTTGGAACGATGCCTATCTAAGCATCGTAAGAAAAGTCATCTTGGCTGAATGACGAAGTGAGCCGACTTAAGCTCACTTACCCCAGCGCCATCGCGGCGGCTCTCCGGTGAGCCAACAGATGAATACGAATATCAAAGTCATCGCGTTAACGTAAATTAGAAATCCGACGGTCTGCTGGTGAGGCGGAAACAAGAGATAGCCCACTGGCACCGCGACCAAGTAGGCGACAAGCACAACCCATCCTTGCCATGTCAGTGGCAGCCCCCAGCCCCAGCCATAACGCTTCGCCGGAAACCAGTAAGGCGGTCCGCGTCGCACGAACTTGCCGCTCCAAATCAGTCTTTGTAGAAAGGCTCGACGATACCTTTACGCATGATCGTCAACGGACGGCCGCGACGGTCCAGAGTCTTACCGATGGCCGTCCGAATCCACCCTTCCGAGATGCAGTACTCCTCGACATTGGTGTATTCGACGCCATTCAAGCGAATACCGACGCTGCGCGAGAGAATCGCCTCGTCGTAATGGCGACTGGTCGGATCCACGCTAAGGCGGTCGGGGAAAGAAACGGGTGTGGTTTCACTCATGGCGAGAATGATACCCGATCAACCGAGCGCACAAATCACTCGCTCGGATTGGTAGACAGCGTGACAGTTATCGCAGGAGTATCGGAGCGCCCCGGCCGTATCCGCTTGCCTTGATAGTAGATTTCGATGGCCTCTGGATCTACCACATCTAAAGTAAACGGCGGCTTACCGACGATTCGCTTACCTGACGAAGGGACTTGTTCACCCGATAGCAGCAACTCGCCAGTCGCGTCTCGCGCGATCACAATAGTGGGCTTGGTGATGACGACAAAAAAGCGATTCGCCTTATCGTTCCTGTCGAAGTCGAGCACCGCCGCGGGTAGTTCAGTCGGCGCTAGCGCACTCTGCGACGGCACCGATAAATTTTCATCAGTGACGAGCGTATCTTCACGAAGCCGCTCGCCGTAAGCAGCGGAATCTCGCTCATCAACCGATGTTGGCAGTTGGTTGCTCATCTCGCTCGAAGGGACTGTAGTCGTCACCGAAGGCTCCGTGCCATCGCGCAAGCTCGAGACGATCCAGACCACTAAGACCAGAACAACAACAGCGCCGCTGACATAACGATACTCACGCGATTTGTTCCTGGGCCGGCGCGCAGATTCAGAAGATTTAGCCTGAGGATCGGCAACCGTTCTAAACGGTGGCGCGCCTTCTAACTGAAGATCAACGGCCAAGAACTCTGCATACAAAATGGCAGCTCGCTCCGCATAAACCAGAGTGTAGAAACTCGAGTGATCATCGCTCTCCAAACCGATAATCTGCTTGTCGGAGAGCAAAAGATGTCGCGTTACATCGTTAATCGACATTGATCGCTGGACTCGCGCATGGCGAAGCGCGACGGCGAATGGCGATGCGTTAAGTGACCTAGAATTCACGCGAGACACACCGCGATTTCCTTACCTTTCGAGCTCTCAATCGATATGTGAGCACGCAGTTACGTAACGATACATCACTTCGCTCAACTGACTATAGATAGATCGTCTAGAAGTTGCGCCCAATCCTAAACAAGCACCCTCTCGTATACTTCGATAGGATGAACAATAACTCTTTTGCAATTGCTCCTACTAAGCGCAAACAAAAAGTAAGCGCTGCTCGCGAGCGCCTAATTGCCGCTGTGCGTAGGCTATTACTTACTCACGATCCTGCCGCGATCACTACGACAATGGTTCTGAATGAAGCGGGCGTAGCGCGTAATACGCTGTATCTGCATTTCGAAAATCATGGACATTTGCTTGAAACCGCCCTCTTATCTTCTTTTTCTGATGCTGTTCAGAACAACTTGCGCGCTTTTGAAACGGCAATCGAAAAATCCAAAACGAAGAGCGATTTTATTCGGCGTATCACAGTAATTTTAGAAGATTCGCAAAGTCGAGGTCGCCGGAAATTTCGTATAGAGCGCTGTCGCCTCATCGTACATGCAGAGACAAACGAGGTTTTCGCAGCGGTAATGGCCGCGGAACAGAACAAAATAAACGCAGAATTTTCAAGGCTATTTGAAAAATGTCGCGCGAAGGGATGGATGAAGGGCGCCATCGGAACATCTGCCGCCGCAGTGCTCATCCAAGCGTTGACGCTTGGAAAAGTGATTGATGACATCTCAGGAAAGAAACTCACCGAGGACGTATGGCTCGACACTTATCTCAAGATCGTCAATACCGTCATCCTCGGTAACTAGTCGCCACTTACGATTAAGCGTAATTCCATAATAGTTGCGCCTCAGCTGCGCGTACTCTCGCTCTCTTTCGAAATCTCTTGCAATCGAAAACTCCTTTCTGTGAAATCGAGACTGACAATATCAACGACATCATCAAGCGATCACACTTTGATTGGTTGTCTCTACCGAATCATCGATCCGAGCAGAATAACTAAATGGGTTTTTCTTGTATTTAGATAGTCATTTCCATGCCGATTTTTCAGATGATCTATCTTCTTTTTTCAAGATCAAAGTCGACATTGCCACGCTTAGCTAGCCGGCACATAGCGCATCGCAACATCACAACGTTCGTAGCGAGAACCGTACTGACGCATGATATCCGCATCATGCCGAAATCCCTTCTTCTCGTAGAGATGAATAGCCGCCGCACATTTCGTATTGGTAAGAAGGTACAAAGGATTGGCATCGAGTGTCAGGGCGCGAGCAATTATCGCGTCTAGCAGAAATTCGCCAGCCTTCATCCCCCGCGCGGACTCCCGAACGCCCATCTTAGTCAGTTCGTAACTGGCGTCCCCGGATCGCTGGAGGGCGCACGCACCCACTATGCCTAGTCCCTGCGCCTCAACAAAGAGGATGACTCCGCCTCTATCGATAATCTTGGCTCGAGGGTTTTCCAGGACCTCACGATCGGTATCCTCAAGGTGAAACATAGAACGGATCCACTCCGAATTGATGTCGCGGAAGTGAATCGATAAATCATCGTGGAACTCTCGGATTGATAATCGGCGTGAAGTCACTTTTTACTCTAACTCATTGCAAGTGGGCCTTAGCTAGCTTCACTTTAATAGCATACAGACACAACTAGGGACTCAGACGAAGTCTGAAGAACAAAGTGTCTCGCTCAGGGAAGTCGTAGCTCATCGGCAGTTCAGATCGGTCAATCTGCACGAAGCCGGCGGAGCGATAGAATGCGTGGGAACGAACCGCGGCAGATGGGGTGTCCAGAACAATTTGAGTCATGCCTTTGCTTTTGGCAGACGCGACAAACCGCTCGTATAGCGCCATCGCAACACCGCGCTCCTTTCCTCGATACGGTGGAGCCACAAAGAATTTCTTCATAACGCCGAGATCTTCCCGCAAACGCATCAGACCGATGGTGCCGACGATTGCGCCCGCAGAGGCTTCAGCTACTAAAAATACCCCACCGCGCGCACCGTAGTAGACATCGATATCAGTTAAATCTTTCTGATCGCTGATCGAGAGATTGAGGTGGAATTCGTCGTTCTGGATGCCAAGCACCAGCGAGACAACACCCGGGTTGTCCGTTTTACGAAATTCTCGAATGCTGACGGGTTCCTTCATTACGCTGGATTGGTAGGAGGAAGGTGGCTGGCACTGAGGTAGTATTTCATTTTCGGAGGTCATTCCGAGTCGCATTTGGTGAAGCTTATATGTATTTACCCACGGTATTTGCAGAAAGGGATGCTGTGTTCATCGCCGACTTCGTCGATCGGCATCCCCTAGCCACCGTCGTTATAAGCGGTAACGATGGGCTTGTCATCGATCATATTCCGTTCATGCGTGACGGCGAGCTGGCGATTAGTCATAGACTCGTTGCACACGCTGCGAAAGCCAATTCCCTGTGGCGAGCTCTCGATACAGGCGCACCTGCAGTTCTCGTTTTTTCGGGTGCCGGGGCTTACGTTTCGCCCTCGTTCTACCCTTCGAAGCAGACGACGCACGAAGTCGTGCCCACTTGGAATTACGTCGCCATTCATGTTCACGGTCGTCTCAGTTGTACCAACGACGACGTGGAGAAGCGTGCAATTGTAGATCGACTCACCAACAAGATGGAGTCGGCACGTACCGATCCATGGAAGATGAGCGACGCACCCACTCGTTATATTGACAAAATGCTACAAGGCGTCGTCGGACTCGTGTTTGAAATAGAAGCGATCGTCGCCAAGACTAAGGCGAGTCAAAACCGTCTACCAGAAGATCGTGGCGGCGTCATCGCAGGACTCGCGAAGGAAGAGGAAACTAGCGAAGCTGCTCGCGTTGTCGAGCGCTTGGTACCGAGATCTCTTTAGATAGAGTCTGACACTGGAGTGCTTGACTACTACATAAGTGATTTTCGGCTTGAAAAAGCTTTTTATTTAACCGAAGAATTTTGCTTGCCATATTGCCGTTCGACTTTGGCGATGGTCACGCTGTAGTCGGAGTACCACGTGCTTTTCCCCTGCTGCTGGGCAGCTGCATGATCGACATTGCGCTTCCAAGCTACGATCGATTGCTCGGACTCCCAGTAGCAGACGGTGATCCCTACCCCGTCATCACCGCGAACGCTCTGCATGGAGATAAAGCCGGGTTGTGCATGAGCTAGTGCCTCCATTTGCGTTGCCATGGCGCGATACCCCTCAGCATCTTCGGCGGTTCGGGTGCTGGTAAATATCACAACCCAAGACTCTTTCATCGATTTTCTCCGATCGTGGCTCGCCAGTTACGAAATCCTCCCCTAGCCAGTCTGACTAGTTTACGTACCACCGAATAACGTACTGCTGCCTTTCAGCATAGATTCCGCGCAGTTACCTACCCGCACAACTACCCGCTCGGGTCGTTAGACCTGCCCCCGACGATCGGAGGCGCCTGTCCGAGTTACGCCAGTCAGATCGTTATAGACTCCGCAGCTGGAGACACTGCCCTTTCGTCCGAATATGACTCAACGCATTCTGCACGCATTACCCCGCTCAAATCGTTTCGGTGGTCCAGGTTGGCTCAGCAAATCCGGTGGCGTGCTGACATATAGTCAATGTGCTCATGGACTCCTGATAGCTACGAATCAGCAGTTACGAAATATCTGGGAACGCCTTACCCCCTTCATCCATCGTGTCCAAAGTCTTGATGGTTTACCGGCTCTCCCGAGTAGCAGGTTGACAAAGATGGCTCAAGAAGCGGCGCTAGACCAAAGCCCGGAATTACTTGCGCACGGATATCGCTCGGCGCTTTTTGCCTGTGCTCTAGCGCATATCGATAAGATAAAAGTGGATTTCGAACTGCTTTATGTGTGCGGACTGCTTCATGACGTCGGATTAATGACGGCGGTTACTGGCGAGGACTTCACACTACGCAGCGCGGCAGTTGCACGACGTTGCGCATGCGAGTCAGGAGAGTCGCCAGAGGTAGCGGATCACTTGGCGGATGCACTGATTACGCATACAACGGTTGGAATTTCGCCGGATCGCGATGGCTGCTTAGGTAGCTACACGCAGTATGGTGCGATGGTCGATTTAACTGGTTTGCGACTGACGCATCTTCCGAGGGCTTTTGTCGCAGATGTGCTTAACAAGCATCCTCGTGGCATGTTCAAGCGAGAAATACTCGCGCATCTGGATCGAGAGGCGGCGGCAGTTAAAGGCGGTCGATTCGACTTTGCTAAACGGGTTGGTCTCGATATCGCGGTGCGGTATTCGCCGTTCCCAAGTTAAGTCTCCGACATGATGACTCATCGCTATTTTGCCACGCCAAGATCGTTGCGGTGGCGATAAGAGAGGTGAAAGAGCTCAACGTTCAGGAAGTTTCAAACAACTTCAAACGTCACTTCAAAACCGTAGTAGACCTTGCCAACGGCGTCGGTGCCAATGTATCCGATTAGCAAAAGTGAAACGGCATAAATATAGGCAGACATGTATGCCGCGTTTAACGTTTGTAGTTCTCGCTTATCAAGCGCTTCCTTCGGCGCATTGCGTCCACTGCGTGATGACTGATCGGGCGTGTAGTACTTTTTTACGTAGCTAAATACCTAGGCGCGGTCTACCCAGTTCTCGTACCGCCTCACAATCAACACTACCTTTTCAGCATAGATTCTGCGCGGTTACCTACCCGCACCAGTAGCTTCTAGAAGCCTGGCGCAGGACGCTAATTTTTTAAAGAAATGGTTCGATAACTGGGTTGACTGACGATGCGATTCCACGCTCTACCCGCCCAGTCGGTACAGAGTCAGTATCGGTGAGTGAATCGCGGAACCCCGCAAGGCACAGCGGATTCCTTCGCGAGGAAAGTGGAGCGGGCGATGGGAATCGAACCCACGTTAGTAGCTTGGGAACGCCCGCCGCATGTTTCTGGGATTTCAAAACTCACTGAGTAATCAATCTGTTAGATACGCTGTTCGCCTCTGAGAGTGTGCTGTGGGGTAATTACAGGTGGTGCTGGGTAGTTAGAGTCGAATATCCACTATGGCTGCATTGAAGCAACAATCTGTGAGCCTACATTGGCTAAGTTATGAACGACCACTGCAATCCAGATTGAGCTCGTCTTCTCTTTGATCCATAAAAATCCGGCACCCATCACTATCGCAGCAAAAACCGATACGACAGCCTCGATATTAAGTTCCTGGCTGACGGCGTGTGCGAGTCCGAAAAAAAGAATGATCGGCAAGGCGCCCCACCCGATTCCAACACCCGCAATACGCCAAGGCTTGCCAAAGGCAGACACCAACAGTGCGAGAAGAACCCCGCGGTAAAGCGGCTCCTCGTCGAGTCCTGGCATCGTTGCTTGAAAAAGTATGGTTTCTCTAGTTACCGCTTCGCCATCACGAAACAAATAGGAAGTACACCAAAAGAAGACAAGTAACAGGGCGGAAACACCGACGACAGACTTCCAGTCAGAAGTCCTTGGAACAGCGAACAGACCTGCCTCAGCACGCAGGGGTCGCGGCAGAAGGGCATACATCACGAGTGTCAATGCGATTGCGATAATTTTGCCCGACCAGTTCCAACTGAGCTCGGATCCCACAAAAGAGCTGAGTGGTTGCATCAGCCCAGATCCAATCCCAAGTGCCAGGATATTGATGACGACAGCGCCAATCGCACAAAGAGAAAGCCACCATGCTCGGCGTTCTTTGGCTTTGCCGCTCAAAATGAGTGCTACAAGGGTAGGGGCGCCGATCGCAAAAAGAAGCAACAATAATTCCGTCGCCATGAGGTCCAGTTTATCTCCGTCGGATATTGTGAGGCGCGACCTATAAATTTTAACTACATGAGCAAGGGATTGGGAGCGCGCTCATCAGACGACTCTACCCAGTTTTCGTACCACCTAAGCCATCAGGCTTTCCTTTCACTTAGGATTCCGCGCAGTTACCTACCCACGCCAGTAGCTTCTAGAAGCACGGCGCACGTCGCTTCTTTTTTTGGGGGACTGGTGCGATAACTGGGGTGATTGACGATGCGATCCCACGCTCTACCCGCCCAGTTGGCACAGAGTCAGTATCGGTGAGTGAATCGTGGAATCCCGCAAGACACAGCGGATTCCTTCGAGAAGAAAGTGGAGCGGGCGATGGGAATCGAACCCACGTTAGTAGCTTGGGAAGCTACAGTTCTACCATTGAACTACGCCCGCGCCCCTCGATTTTAAGAGGCGATCTGCTGGTCTCGCAATAGCCGTGCCGCTTCACGATTGAGGCGTCGCATCTCAGTGAGGATGTCCTTGTAATCGGCGACGCGCAATATGAGTTGATCGGTTGCCGGGATCAGCTCACCGCTTAGTAATTTTTCGCGGACGGTCGGTAAGCGCAGATAGATATCGACATTTTGCTCTGTCGTTTGGCGCCCCTCGATGTTGAAGCGCCCGCTCTCGAGCGCGCTTTGTAATGGGAAGCTTCGCTCGTAATACGCGATGGCCTCTTTGTCGAGTAGGGCATTGTTGTCGTTCAGTCGCTTTCCATATACCTCGTAATACTCTGAGATCGTTGCTCGAAGCTCTGCAGAGTCTTCGACATTCATCAGGCCTGCTGATGAAAGATTAGTAAAGGACGTTCGATCCATAAAGAACGTGTGATAGATGTACACATTCGGTAGATCGTCGACGATACGACGAAGGTAATCTGAGCCAGATAGCTTGCCAGTTTGATAGTCGACAGCGGCCTGGCGAGTTCGCAATAAAAACGCGATACCGCTATCGCACTGCGCGATGATTCGATCGAGATTACGAAGATCCGTATCGAGATCATCCCGCATCGAAACCAAGCCGTTATGCAGTCGCTCCTCGATGATGCGATGGTCGAGAAAGTACTCTCCGAGAGAGCCAACAAAAACTGCAATCGCAATCATTAAAAACTCGAAAGCAAAAGACTTAATACTGCGGGGTCGCTCTTGATGACCGGAGTGATGTATCTCCATCTTCCCCTCGATTAACGGTTAATTTCAGAGCCACGTATCATGCCGGGTTATGCGCAACCTTGTCTTTTGGTTATCACTGCCCTGGGTTCTGCCGCAGGCGCTCTGGGTCCGTCGGCGCACCCCGCGCTTTAGTGGCCCGGCGGGCGAACTTCACGGCGCATTCGGTGCGCTGCCACAACAACGTATTGTCGGCATCGGTGACTCGATCATCGCGGGTGTCGGCGCGCGCATACCCAGCCAAACGATTACCGCGCAGCTTGCCGAACACTGGCAACAAGAGACCGGCTTTGACACGCAGTGGAGAGCGTACGGCAAGATCGGCGCACGGATCGAACGAATCAACTCGATTGCCGAGTCACTTGAGCACGACGATCAGGTCGCCTTGGTGCTGATTTCCACAGGCGTTAATGACATCACCAGTCTTACCGCCGTCGACGAATGGATTACCGCCTTAGCATCCCTCGTGACGACCGTACAGCAACGTTACCCACACGCGCGGATTGCACTTCTTGGCATTCCACCACTGGAATATTTCCCAGCGCTACCGAACCCGCTGAAACAAATACTCGGCTGGCGCGGGGCTGACTACGATCGCGCAGCGCGACAGTATGCTGAGAACCAATCTGGAATTTTCTACGTGCCCATCAACATTCAGCCAAAGCCCGATGAGTTCTCTGATGATGGTTTTCACCCATCAGCCGCAAGTTACACGGCGCTCGCTCGCGAGGTCACGCGCGTCTGTCGTCACCCAGCACGCAGTTGAGACTCGTTCATTTCAGACTTTTTCCACACCGGGGCTCGGTGATCGCTGGCGCTTTCGATGTCGACGTATCCGAATCACTTTCGACTGATAGCCTCGAGAGCCGTGCGAAACTCCTCGAGCGTTTTTTTACCCTGAATTCGTTTTACGACGCGTCCTTCACGATCGAGCAGATACGTGGTCGGAACAACTTCGTTCCACGAGGGGTCGATTACCTGCGCGAGTTCGTCCATCTCGACACCGGCGCGAGCATAGGTGCGAAACTCGGGAAAGTAGCGACTACGAAATCGCTCCACCTCGGCGGAATTAGCTGTCGGTTCATCTACGGCGATGCCTATTAACTGCATGCCTTCCGATGATTTTTCTTTCTGGAGTTTCAGTAAATCGGGTATTTCTTTGAGGCACGGCGCGCACCAGGTTGCCCAAAAGTTGACGACAACAAGATCGCCGCGGTGACTATTGAGAATCTGCTTGAACTCCGATGCGTGAATCGCCTTAGCAGGATTGGCTGCCCACGCTGATTGGCTAATCAGCGCTAGACTGATAATTGCGACGACACGATTCAATGACATTTCTACTGCGCCTTCAACACGTCCGTGAAGATGTTGTCACCCTGCTGCCAAACGATCTGATAATCGCCGTCCGCTCGAACAGCCAATACGGGCGACTGGGCGGCGCTCTCACCGGTAGGCAATTCTTGAACGTCGCCCTGCGGCTCACCATCCAAGTTGTAGTGACGGTAGAAAACATGACGGGGTCCGTTTGCTCTTGCATGCCAGGCGACGAGTACCGTCTTACCATTACTCGCGATACTCGGTGCATCTGAGATCGCAGCCTCGTGATGCACGAGACCTTTGAAATCGAAATGAGCTGCGTTGTCCTTCGAGACGGAAAAAATCACGCCGGGTTTTTCTTCACCGCCGTTATGAACTGCCGCAAAAACTCGATCACCGACGGCAGCCACGGCCGTCGGCTTTAGAGGACACCCGGCGATTTGCCAAGGCGCACCGCCGATACTTACCGCTTCCGGAGTTTGATTCGAAGGCGATGCCAATCGCATGACCGTCGCGGGACGAATACTACCTGGCAGCACTTTTCGCGAACCTAGAATCAACTCGCTGCGATCATTGGTTACCGCCATCAACTGACAGCACGGACAAACTCCCGTATTGACAATACTGCGCTCAACAGAAAAAGAGCGCCCATCATCGCGAGAGATGGCCGCATACATCGCTCCAGACTCACTGTCATGGTGCATATGGCGCGTATCGATCCAAAGCACATGAATACTGCCGTCAGCGGCAGAGGCCATGGTGCCGAATGCGGCCGCGCTCACGAAACCACCATGGATCGTTCCGCTCATATCCTGGTCAGTCAAAGTTGATAGGCGTCGAGCAGTCTCGAAAGTGCGACCACCATCCGTTGATCGGGTGTAGTGGGTGGTCAATGCAGTTTTCTGGAGAGTGGGATGCAAATCATTGACGGCATAGGAAACATGCCACGTTCCATTCGGCGTCGCGACGATACGTGGGCGACTAACCTGCTGCCCCCAAACGGCACCGACTGAATCGTTTACCTTGACGGCGCTGGAGAACTCGTTGCCATTGCCTCGCGAGATTGCGACGTAGACATCCGTTGCGGCGATATGGCGGTCGTGACTGCCTGCAGCAGACGCATTTGGCGAACGGTCTACCCAAAGAATTGCCACATCCCCGTTCTTCCCGACCGAAATATCGGGTGCAGCCGCTTTCTGCCCTGCGGGATTTACCTGAAGCGGTGCAGCCGACAATGAGCCAGTGGCACCCGCCACCAGTACCAACATCACAAGACACGGTTTGATCATGTAGTCACTCCCCTCTAGTGCGGATCACACACTGCCCCCGGGGACCCACGATACGCTCGGATGTACAGTCGCGCCTAGATCCGCAGACAGTCGTGACCGCATCTGGCACACTGCAGCCTCGCTGCAGCGATTTCCGCCTTGAACTCTCCTCCACCAGACCATCGAATCGCCCGAAAACTACTGTTCGGCATCCCGCTCGGGCTCTTGCTCTGGCGTGTGCTCGGCGTGCTCAGCACGTCGATCGGATTGGTCAATGCGTTCATACCGATCCTGCCGACCACCATCTTTCTGATCATCGGCGCGTGGGCTTTCGGCAAGGGAGCACCGCACTGGCGGGGAAAACTGTTGCAGCATCGTCGTTTCGGCAAACCGCTGCGCGATTGGGAAGACGGCGGACGAGTGTCGCGACGCGGGAAAATCCTTGCCGTCATCGGCATCAGCGCAAGCTGGGCGATCAGCGCCTATTGGTTCGGCTTCACCTGGATCATCGGCCTCGTCGGTTTGTTTCTCGCAGGCCTCGCCCTGTGGCTTGCCACTCGGCCTCTACCCCGCGAATGATCCGGTGAGGGTGGTGATGCACGCGCCACCGACCCAAACTTCCCCGTCGAGCCCAAGCTCAACGTCAATCTGACCTCGACGTCCGACACATCGCCCCTGGGCTGCGGTGTATCGCTCACCGAGCTGAAGCTCGCCGGACAGCTGTCGAAAGACCGCCACGGCACCGTTGCCGCTGCCGCAGACTGGATCTTCCTCAACGCCTTGGGACGGAGCAAACGAGCGAACCTCGATCCCGACCCCAGACTCGGCATACAGAGTCACTCCCGTGATGCCGAGTGACAGCTCAAGTGAGCGCACGGCATCCCAATTAGGCGCGATCGCGATCAGCTCTTCGACGGAGATAAGTTTGGCTACCAACCATTTTGGCCCCACGTCGATAACCATCGGTATTCTTGCGGAATCAATCTGGCCGCCGAGCGCCTCGATCAACTCGGCAACCGTTTGCTCAGGCATCGTGTTCGTCGCGGCCTTAGGCATACGCAAACGGTATTTCGTCACGCCATCGGTTCGTGACGGAATGATGACAATCTGACCGGCTGCACACTCCTGAACGAGTCGGTCACCGCCCTTCACTACGCCGGCGGACAAGACCGCGTGCGCACTACCGAGTGTCGGATGCCCCGCAAAGGGGAGCTCGCTGCGTGGCGTGAAAATACGCAAGCGGTAATCCGCACCCGGGACCGTCGGCTTTAGAACAAAGGTCGTCTCCGAGAGATTGGTCCAACGGGCGATGGACTGCATCTGCGCGGTCGATAGGTCTTCAGCGTCCAAAACCACCGCCACCGGGTTCCCGAGGAAGGGCTCGGCGGTGAAGACGTCGATGATGTGCACTCGGCGCATGTAATTACCTGGCTACCAAAGAATAGATTGCGTTTTGGGACTTATTCCAGCAAAGACTTGTGTGCGACAACGTACAGTGCCTCTAGGGGAGGATCCTGTATATGGCGTTTCGCCACGCACTCTGCGCTATCGTGTTGTCCTGCGTCACCGTTACTTCGGCCGCCGCCCAAGTGCAGGGTGGCGTCGACGAAGTCGTGCGCGAGCTCGGCTTTGCCTTGGAGCTGCCCGTCTCCAAGTCCGTCGCCGCGACTGGCACTTTACTGCATGTCGCCAAAATCCGTCTCCCGGAATCGGAGTTCGTCGCTCTGACCGAATCTCTACCTGGCACCGAACGCGTCATCAACCAAGCTGCCAACGTGCTCGCGGCCGATTTGCCCAAAGACATGGCTAGCGTCCCCGCCGCCTACGACAAGCTCGCGCTGCCGAGAGATCAGATCGGACGGCATCGCAACTTCATTCTCGACTACGTGCGCAAGAACGGTGGCAAGAAGGCCGTCGCCAGCTTGCAAAAGGCCTGGTCGGAATAACTACTCCGTTTCGTCTTCTCGGCGCTGCGCGTAGCGCATGACACCGAAAACCAGTGTCACGGTCAAAATGAAATCGCCGAAGCTCGTGTAATACAACCACAGATCCGTGGATAGATACGTTGCTACGAGCCAGTTGACGCCCGCCATCACCACACCAAGCACGGCCATCCCGAGCGCCAAACGCCGCGGCACGATCGGCATCGGCATGTAACGCGCAAGGCGCCCTCCGAAGTAGCGTCCTCGGTTGAACGCGGCGTCGCCAAACATGAGCGTCGCGACCAGAACACCCAAAATCGTGCTCTTCATCTTGACTGCCCAGTCATCATCAAACGCATAAGAAAAGGCTGCTGACACCAGCAACATGGCCACGCCAAACATGGCAAGTCCGCCCAGCAAATCTACTTTCACGAACCGCTGCACGACAGCGACAGCAAGACCTGCAACGGCGGTTGTGATCGCCGCGAACGGCAGATCGTCGGTGAGCTTGGCCAGAATGAAAAACATCGCACCGAGGCCGACATCGACGTAAAAGGAATACTTGTTACGTCCCCACTGCGCCGCTTGCTCCGCTTGCAAGCGAGCCGCTTTCTCCGGATCTTTCGACCCAGCCGTCGGCATCCGAATATCTTTGCCTGGATGGCTCTCATGAATGAGGACGCCATCAACAGTCACTCGGATCGCCGTGTTGACCCAGTTGATATAACCCGCTTCGATCTCCATCAAGCGACCATCGCTCAATCGATGAGTCAGATGATGGTTTCTCGTGCCGTCGGTCGCTAGCACATCAGTGAAGTCGCGAGCGAGTTCAGTACTATCGCAGCGAAGGATGCTCTCCACCGTTTTCAAACCGGCGCCGATATCGACGCGATACGCCGTTCCTTCGAAGTCGAAGCGACGAACATAGGTCCACAACTTCATTTGCGCGCCTTCCAGCCATCGCGGTCGATAAAATAATGCAAAAAGGACGTGACCACGCCACCACTCTCGCGAACGGCTTCATGCGACAACTGCGCGCCAATTTTGGTCATAGCCATTTGCGAGCGGCGGTTACCAGTGCCGACGTGAAACCAAACGCGATCGACGAAACGAAACGCATGATCGATCATGAGTTTTTTCAACTCGGCGTTGTACCGGCCACCCCAAACACGACGTGCCAAAAACGTGTAGCCGATAACGACATCGTTCGCTTCCGGATTCCAGGCGTAATAACTGGAAGACCCGATGGCCGCACCACTGGCTGTGTCACAGACCAACAAGGCGCCACCGGAGTCTATCAAGCGCTCAAATAGCTTATCGAAGACGGCTTCTTGCCAACGATTGGGTTCGGGGTGCTGCTCCCAAATCAACGGATCGCTAGCGACAGCAAACAGCGCTTCGCGGTCACTGCGCCGCAAAGGGCGCAGTGACACGAGCGAACCTGTCAAATTCGGCTGTAGATCGAACTTCACTTCAAGGCAGCTTCGAGCCCCGGTGTGAACGAAGCACCGACCGGCACTTGAGCAGAAGAGGATTTGACCGTAGCGCCGATCGGCTCGGCGCGACCACCCAGACATGTGGCGAGGAAGTTTTCCGTTACCGCATTGAAAGCGATGTTGTTTTCAGGACGCGCAAAGCCGTGACCTTCGTCAGGGAACAACACGTAAGTCACCGGTATGCCTTTTTTCTGCATCTCATTGACGATCTGATCGGACTCCGCCTGATTGACGCGTGGATCGTTGGCACCCTGCCCGATCAACAGCGGCTTGACGATGTTACCGGCTTTGTAGAGCGGTGAACGCTCCTTGAGGAGCGCGAGACCCTCGGGTGTGTTGGGATTGCCCATACGGCGGTGAAACTGCTGAATGCCCGCAGTCCAGTACGGAGGAATGGTTTTCAATAAGGTTTCGAGATTCGAAGGCCCAACGATGTCGACTCCGCACGCGAAGGTCGTCGGCGTGAAAGTCAGGCCGACCAACGTCGCGTAGCCACCATAGGATCCGCCCATGATCGCGATTTTGTCCGCTGGCGATATTTTCTGATTGATCGCCCACTGCACTGCGTCGATTAAGTCGTCGTGCATCTTGCCAGCCCATTCGAGATTGGCGGCCTCGATGAAGCTCTTGCCGAAACCGGTAGAGCCGCGATAGTTGACTGACAGCACAGCATAGCCACGATTGGCTAGCCACTGGTGATACGGGTTATAGCCGAAATCGTCGCGCGCCCACGGGCCACCGTGCACCAACAAGACCAACGGTACGGGCGTCTCAGGACGACCGTCGCTGTTGGTATCGCTACCGGGCGGCAAGGTGAGGTAGCTCGGAAGCGTCAAGCCGTCGCGCGATTTGATTTCGAGCGTATGCATGGTCTGCAACGGCGCACCAACCAACTCGGGGCGCGAGACATAGAGCTCCGTGAGCTTTCGCTGCCGACGATCAAACAAATGTACTGACGGCGACGAAACCACGGGGTCTACAGCAACGGTCCACAACTGATCGTCTTCTGTGCGCGTCGTAACGCTGACATCACCCCTCAGTTGTTCTCGCAGCCAGGCGAGATCAGCGCCGATCTTCGGATCGATCGCAACCCACTCATCACGCAAGTACGTGACGGCATAGGCCTCGATCTCACCCGTTTTCGGGTTGCTCATGGCGTTGCTGATGTCCGCGCGTGAGTTCTCGCCGACGACGCGCGTTTTGCCAGTGGCCACATCCTGTGCGATCAAAGCGGCGGTGTTACGTCCACGACTGTCGATCCAATACAGCGTTTTACCATCCGTGGTGAACCCACTGGGCTGGGTGGTCAAAGAATCCTCGAGTGTGGTTGAGGCAATGGGTTTTTCTTCGACGGTATTGTTGCTAACGGTGAAGAAATCATAGCCGCCGTCTGCATTGGGTCGAAGGGCCATCCGAATGGCAAGATTGGCATCGGCCAAAAAGCCGGCATAGCCATCGCCACGCATGACTTCCGTCAACTTACCGGTCTTCAACTCCAAACTGTGCACGTCGTGCCAACGGGCATCGCGATTATTCAAGCCCACCAAGATACGATCTTTGATGAGCGGAGAGACATTGATGATCTGGACGCGCGTTTTTTCGAAGGGCGTCAAAGTGCGCTCGTTACCGCTCGCGATATCGATGGCGTAGAGCAGGAAATTTTCGTCGCCGCCCTTATCTTGGACGTACATCACCATGCTGCTATCGGGCGACCAAAACGACTGACGGATCGGACGATCTTTCAAGGCCGTTAACGGCTTGGCCGCGCCAAGATCGGCTACCGGTGCAACCCAAATGTTCATAACGCCATCGCGCGGCGCTAACCACGATAGCCACTGGCCATTCGGCGATAGAGAGGCGCCCGAACGGCTCGGGTTACCGAAGAGCTTGCTGCGCTCGATCAGCGGAGCTGCGGCTGTCGCGGCATTCGCAGGGGTAGCGGTTGAATAGAGGGAAGTGGTCACTAAGACTCCAACGAGCAGAGATTGAAAGGCTTTCATGGGGATTCCTGTAGGCCATAGCATCGAGGTGTTATATATAAATATAACACTACAACAGCGTCAAGCCCCCACGTTGCCATACCCGACCTATCATCGCCATGGCGCTTTGCGTGCTAACGTCGCGCCCCATGAAAACCAAGAAAGAAATCGTCGATAACTGGCTGCCCCGCTATACGGGCTCTGCGCTCGAGGACTTCGGGGAGCATATTCTGCTCACGAACTTCGGGCACTACCTCGATTTGTTCTCGAAAATGACCGGCGCAGAGATCCGCGGCACAAATCGTCCGATGCCGAATGCGACCGCCGACGGCATCACCATGATCAACTTCGGGATGGGTAGCGCCAATGCCGCCACCGTCATGGATTTGCTCTCGGCCATCTCACCCAAGTCGGTGCTGCTGCTTGGTAAATGCGGTGGTCTGAAACGCAAAAATCAGATCGGTGATCTCGTGCTGCCCATTGCCGCCATTCGCGGCGAAGGCACGTCAAACGATTATTTGCTGCCCGAAGTGCCAGCGCTGCCGGCATTCAGTTTGCAGCGCGCCGTGTCAACGATGATCCGCGATCTCGATTGTGACTACTGGACTGGCACGGTTTACACGACCAACCGACGTGTGTGGGAACACGACGACGAATTCAAGGAATACCTGCGCAAAACACGCTGCATGGCGATCGATATGGAGACCGCCACTATTTTCGCTGCAGGCTTCGCCAACTCGATTCCATCGGGAGCGCTGCTGCTGGTGAGCGATCAGCCGATGGTTCCGGAAGGCGTCAAGACCGAAGCGTCGGATCGCGTGGTCACCGATGTATTCGTCGAGCGACACATCCGCATCGGCATCGAAGCGCTACGCTTGATCCGCCGTCACGGTAAAAGCGTCAAGCACCTGCGCTTCGACGAATAGCCGATCGGGATCAGCGAAAAGCCTTCGCCCAGAAGGCTTTCATGTCTTCCCAAGACTGACGATCGGTCTTCTCGTCATAGGCGAGAGGCAAGTTGTACTTCTTGCCTTTCTCAGTCGCTTCGGGATTCGTGAAGCCGTGCTTCGCGCCTGGGTAAGAATTGAACGTGTAATCGACACCGAGCTCGTCCATTTCCTTACGGAAATTCGCCTGATCTTCCGCTGGCACCATGCCATCGGCCTCGCCGTGGCAAATCAGAACGGATGCCTTGAACTCGCCCTTTTTCGCTTCATGGGCACGAGTGAGAGCGCCATGGAAGCTCGCTACGCCCTTGAGCGGAATGCCGAGCCGTCCCATGTGCAGCGACAGCGCACCGCCTAGGCAATACCCCATCGCACCGATGCGCTCGGGATCGACGAGCGGATGCGCGCGAAGCTGCTCGTAAGCGGCTTGCAAGCGCGCATTGAGCGACGGGATATCGGCAAACAATCCGCCCATCAACTGACCCGCTTCGGTCGAATCAGCGGCTTCGCGTCCATCGCCGTAGACATCGGTTGCCATCGCTACGAACCCGAGACCCGCGAGCTCGCGAGCTCGGCGCCGCAGATAGTCGTTGAGGCCCCACCACTCCGGCAGAACGATGATGCCCGGCCGCTTGCCTGAGCGCGCCGAGTCGGAAGCGACATAGCTCGCGAACTCTTTGCCACCAGCGTTGTAACGCAGAACTTCAGTATGGGCGAGATCAGGCATGGCTCGAGGAATCCTTAGAAGTCGGGCTGGAAGAACCGGGGCGGAACTTTCGCAATTGCAAGCCGCCGGCGCAAGTCCTGAATGCGCTCGACTGTCATAATTGCACCATGTCAGAGCAATCCACCCCGCCGCCTCGTCGCGCTATCCGCAGCTTCGTGCTTCGCGCAGGCCGAATGACCGAGGCGCAGCGTCGCGCACTCGAACTCGATTGGCCAACTTTCGGCATCAACATCGAGCCCGAACGACAACAAGAACTCGCGCTGACGGATATCTTTGGGAGACCCGCCGACAAGGTCGTCGAAATCGGTTTTGGTAATGGCGACAACCTGGTGGAGTATGCGCGGCAGTCTCCCGATCGAGACTTCATCGGCATCGAAGTGCATCGAGCCGGGGTCGGCCATGCATTGCTACAGGCCAAAGAACTCGGTCTGAGCAATCTCAAGGTCATTTGCCATGACGCAGTCGAGGTACTGGAGAAGCGACTCGCCGATTCGTCCTTGTCAGAAGTATTGATCCTATTCCCAGATCCTTGGCACAAGAAGCGCCATCACAAACGCCGACTGATCCAGTCGCCTTTCGTTGAACTGCTGGCGCGAAAGATCAAGCCGGGCGGATTACTGCAGTTGGCGACCGACTGGGAACCCTACGCCTTGCAAATGCGCGAAGTGATCGGCGAGAACCCGTCGTTCTCTAATCGCAGTGAGGAGCAAGGCGGTTGCGATGGATTCGTACCACGACCCGCGTGGCGCGCTCTGACTCGCTTTGAAAAGCGCGGTCAGAGACTGGGCCATGGCGTGTGGGATCTCTCGTTCCGACGACTCTAACGTCAAATCGCGATGCCAAAGCTTGCGCGAATCCCATCGACGATGAACTGAACCGCCAGAGCGCCCAAAATCACACCCAAAAGTCGATTGACGACGTTAGTGCCTGTTGCGCCGAGCAATCGCATCAGTGGCCCTGCTGCCAACATCATTCCCAAAGAAATCGCAAGAACAAGCAACGCCGCTGCAGACAGCGCGGCAAACAATACGGGCTGATCGATCACGGACACAGGGCCAAACCACAACAAGATAGTCGTCAATGCGCCCGGGCCCGACATAAACGGGAAAGCCAGCGGAAAGACTGAAATATCGGCACGACGGCGGCTCTCGGCCTGCTCGTCAGTTGACGTTCGCGTCCCCGACTCACGTGCAAACACCATCTCTAGCGCAACCAGGAACAGCAGCAAGCCACCGAAAATACGGAACGAATCGATGCTGATTCCCATAGCGCTCAAAAATGCAGCGCCACTCAACGCGAAGCCAAGAATGATCAAGCCCGCCACGATGACCGACTTGATGGCCATGCGACGACGATACTGCGCGCTCGCCCCCTCGGTCAGAGTCGCAAACACCGGAACGAGCGAAATCGGTTCGACCACGAGGAAGAACACGACGAAAAATTTGAGGAAGGATTCAATCATGATGCGCGGCGCGGATTGTCGCCGTTCGGCGATGGCTCGGCCAGTCTGATTTCATCCTCTGTCACGATGATCGGGATGGGCTGCAAACCCTTCCCGACGCAGGGGCCTGCCACGCATACGCCTGAGTCGGGTGCAAACAGCGCACCGTGTGAAGAGCATTGAATCCACTGGCCATCCGCCGTCAGAAAGCGCCCGGGCAACAGATCTAGCGGATGACGCGCATGCGGGCACCGATTCACCCACGCACGAAAACCACTGCCATCGGGAAGCCGCGCCACAAATCCGCGTAACGGCCAGTCGCCCTCACCTACCTGAAATCCGACGCTACCGGTCGCTTCGAGATCAGCAAGTTGGCACAGACGCTGTGTCATCACTGACTCCGTCCGGCACTACCTAAGGATTCCTCCACGAGTCCACGACGCATCATGAACAGGAACAGCAACACCCCCGGTAGTGCCGCAAGCGTCGTGAGCAGATAAAAGTCGACATAACCCATTGATTCGATCAAAGAGCCGGCTGTCGTTCCGGTCAATACTCGTCCGATCACGCTTGCGGCTGCCGAAATGAGTGCGTACTGCGCGGCGGTAAATCGCAAATTACACAGTGCCGAAAAATACGCGACGACAACGACGCCGCCATAACCGCTCGCAAAATTTTCGAAACCGATCGCCGCGGCAAGCCCCAAGTTGCTGTGCCCCGCAGCGGCTAAGCCCGCAAAAGACAAATTGGAGGCGGCCATCAAGACAAGTGCCAACAGCACCGAGCGCTGCAAACCCCAGCGTCCAAAGATCAAGCCGCCAATAAAAATACCGATCAGAAAAGCCCAAAAGCCGACGCCCACGTCATACACGGCAATCTCGTCGTTGGTATAACCGAGGTCGTCGAACAGTAAGCGAAAGGTCAAGTTCGCCAAGGTGTCACCGACCTTGTGTACCAACACGAATGCAAGCACGAGGCTGGCGCCTGGTCGCTGCAAGAATTCTCGGAATGGTCCCTCGATGGCACGCCAAGCGGAACCAAGGCCGCGTCGCTCCGAGATCACCTCACGTCGTGTCGGCTCACCGATCAGCAATGCCGTCAGCATGGCGGGCAAAGCGAAAGCGGCACATACCATGTATGCGGCAGACCAACCCTCTCGCGCCGCGACGAGCAACGCCACAGCTCCCGCTGCAGCAGAACCGATACGCCAACCGTACTGGGACATCCCTGCACCGATACCCAGTTGATGTGGCTGCAGAGTTTCGATGCGATAAGCATCGATGACGATGTCGTACGTAGCGCCAGCCAAACCGAGCAAGACTGCAGCCATGATCGTCGCCTGCAGGCTGGCGGCAGGATCGACGAACGCCAGATTGAAAGTAGCAGCGATGACGAGAATCCCGGAGAAAATCATCCACGAAACTCGTTGACCGAGACGGCCGATTAGCGGCAGACGGACACCGTCAACCACCCAGGCCCATAAGGGCTTTAGGTTATAGACCAGAAAAGCCAGCGCAAAAGCCGTGATCGCGCGCTTGTCGATGCCATCCTGCGCGAGCCGCGTGGTCAGCGTCGCACCGATCATCGCGTAAGGGAACCCCGATGAAATGCCAACAAAAAAAGCGGCCAAAGATTCGCGGGCGAGATAAGGCTTGATCACAGTTGATAGTCGAGCGTCAGCGGAGCGTGATCCGAAAACCGTTCAGACTTATATATCGAGGCGGCCTTAGCCGTACCGGCCAAACGCGGGCTCACGATTTGATAATCGATGCGCCACCCCACGTTCTTTGCCCAAGCTTGTCCCCGATTGGACCACCAGGTGTATTCGTTCGGTTGGTCGTTGACCTCACGGAAAGCATCGACGAACCCGGTTGGCCCGAATAACTCATCGAGCCAAGCGCGCTCCTCGGGCAAAAATCCCGAGTTTTTCTGGTTCGACTTCCAGTTACGCAAATCGATTTCGCGATGGGCGATATTCCAATCGCCACAGAGGATGGTGTCCTGTTTGCGGCGCTTGAGCTTGCGCAAATGCGGCATGAAAGCGTCGAGGAAACGAAACTTGGAAGCCTGACGCTCGGGACCCGAAGAACCCGAGGGCAGATATAAGGAAACCACCGCCAGTTGGCCGAAGCGCGCTTCCAGATAGCGACCCTCTCGATCGAACTCTGGCACACCGAAGCCGCGAATCACCTCATCCGGCTTGGCTTTGCAATACAGTGCGACTCCCGAGTAGCCGGGCCGCTCGGCATCGAAGAAGTAGCGGTGATAGCCGTCCAAATCGACGTCATGACCGGCCAGTTGATGCTCTTGTGCCTTGGTCTCTTGCAGACAGATGACATCGGCATTCTGCTGACGCAACCAGGCGAAAGCGCCCTTGCTGGCAGCGGAACGGATTCCATTGGCATTCAGAGTGATGACGCGCACGGCGGTATGATAGCGACATGCAGCCTTATCAACGCAGATTCATCGACCTGGCCCTCGCCCGATCCGCTTTGCGCTTCGGGAAATTCACCCTGAAATCGGGTCGCGAGAGCCCCTATTTCTTCAATGCGGGCTTATTCAACGACGGCGAAGCCTTGGCGATTCTGGGGCAGTGTTATGCCGCTGCCTTGGTTCAGTCGGGCGTGGGCTACGACATGCTCTTCGGCCCAGCGTATAAAGGCATTCCGCTCGTTGCATCGACCGCCGTCGCGCTAGCGGAACACCATGGTGTTCGCGCACCCTGGTCGTTCAACCGCAAAGAAGCCAAAGATCATGGTGAGGGCGGTTTGATCGTGGGTCAGCCACTCGCGGGACGAGTCGTGATCGTCGATGATGTGATTACAGCCGGCACCGCGATTCGCGAGTCTGTCGATCTGATCAAAAAATCGGGTGCCGAGCCGGTTGCGGTATTGCTCGCACTGGATCGACAAGAGCGTGGCGCGGGTGATCACTCGGCCGTACAGGAAGTCCAACAGCAATTCGGTTTGCGTTGCGTCAGCTTGCTGACCCTGGCCGATCTCATCGCGAGTGACCTACCAGCCGAGCAACGCGCTGCGCTCGAGGCGTATCGAGCTCAATACGGAATCCAATCTCCATGAAACTCGACGATACGTCATTACTGAAGCAAGACGCCTGGATCGCGGGTAGCTGGAGCAGCGCCGCTGACGGGCGCCGCATCGCCATTCACAATCCGGCTAATGGCAGTGTCGTCGGCGAAGTACCGATGATGGGAGCCGCGGAAACCAAGCTTGCGATCGAAGCGGCAGCTGCAGCCCTACCGATGTGGTCACGAAAAACGGCTAAAGAACGCGCCGTCATCCTGCGTCGCTTCGCCGACTTGATGATTGCCAATACGAACGACTTGGCCATCATCATGACGGCCGAACAAGGCAAACCTTTGGCCGAATCCAAGGGGGAAATCGCCTATGCAGCCTCCTTCATCGAATGGTTCGCTGAAGAAGGCAAACGTATCTACGGTGATGTCATCCCGACTTTCCGGGGCGATTCTCGCGTCATGGTGTTACGACAGCCGGTCGGCGTTGCGGCAGCGATCACGCCCTGGAATTTTCCAGCGGCAATGATCACTCGCAAACTCGGCCCAGCGCTGGCCGCCGGCTGCACGTTCGTGTGCAAACCCGCGCCGCAGACTCCATTTTCGGCACTGGCCTTGGCCGAACTCGCGCAGCGCGCGGGTGTTCCGGCTGGCGTATTCAACATCGTGACCGGCGATGCCGAACAGATCGGTGGTGAGCTGACGCGCAATCCACTAGTTCGCAAACTGAGCTTCACCGGTTCGACTGCCGTTGGCAAAAAACTGATCGCCCAGTGCGCCGATACCGTAAAAAAGGTGTCGATGGAGTTAGGTGGTAATGCGCCCTTCATCGTCTTTGACGACGCTGATCTTGATGCTGCCGTTCAAGGCGCGATGGCGAGCAAATACCGCAACACGGGGCAAACCTGCGTCTGCGCAAATCGCCTCTATGTGCAAAGCGGCGTCTATGAGGCATTTGCTGCCAAGTTGGCACAGGCCGTATCCGCCCTTCGTGTTGGCGATGGCTTACAAGGACCGACCGACCAGGGCCCACTGATTGATCAACGTGCCGTTGCAAAAGTTCAGGCGCATATCGCCGATGCCGTCGAGCATGGCGCGCGGATCGCTTGCGGCGGCAAACTGCACGCGCTCGGCGGCACTTTCTTCGAACCGACGATACTTCTCGATGTCACCCCGCAGATGCGAGTCGCGCGGGAAGAAACCTTTGGGCCCGTCGCTCCGCTGTTTCGCTTCGAAACTGAAGCGGACGCGATCCGGATGGCCAACGATACGGAGTTCGGCCTTGCTGCCTACTTCTACACCCGAGATCTCGCACGCAGTTGGCGCGTGCAAGAAGCGCTCGAGTACGGACTCGTCGGTGTTAACACCGGCTTGATGTCAACGGAAGTCGCTCCGTTCGGCGGTATGAAAGAGTCGGGTCTCGGCCGCGAAGGCTCACGCTATGGCATCGACGAATACACTGAGATGAAGTACGTCTGTGTAGGCGGCCTCACGACGTGACTGAATCTACGAACGAACCCGCGTCGGCCAAAGCCGATCGCGGGCTGTTGGCGCTCCTCGCAGCATCGAGTGCTCTGGGGCCTATTTCCACCCTGCTCTTGATCCCGGCGTTACCAGCGATCCGCGACGAATTCGGTGCGACGACCGCTGCGACACAAGCGATTATCAGCGTTTTTCTATTCACGTTCGCAGCCGGCATTCCGCTCGCAGGGCCATTATCAGATCGGTACGGTCGCCGACCCCTGATCATCGGTGGGCTGGTGTTTTTCTTTGTTGGGTCCATCCTCGCCACCTTTGCACCGACACTAGAACTACTCGTATTCGCGCGAGCGGTACAAGCGATCGGCTGTGCGGCCAACACCACGGTTGCTCGTGCCGTGCTTGGCGATATCTATAACGACTGGCGTCTGGCGCGGGGCCTAGCGCACCTCACTCTCGTGATGATGATGGGTACGGCAATTTCACCTTATCTCGGCGGCCTCATCACCGAATCTGCGGGCTGGCATGCGCCATTTGTCTTGCTGCTGCTAATGTCCATCGTGATCGGGCTTGCTGCGTGGCGTTGGCTACCCGAGACCCGCGTCTTCCGTGTGGATTCTTTGACTCTGGCGGAAGTCGGCCGGGCATCAGCCAAATTGTTGCGTAAGCGTGCATTCCTCGAGTGTGCCGTCGATGCTGGCGTGATCTATGCGCTGTATCTCGGCTTCATCACGCTGGCTCCTTATGTCATGAGCGATATGCTCGGAAAGCCAGCGACCGATTTCGGTCTGTACGTTTTCTTTCTGTCGTCGGGTTACTTTCTCGGCAATCTCTATGTTTCACGTCTGCGCGGACATGCGAGCATGGAGCGCGTTGCGCGTTTTGGCATTTTGCTGCAGGCGGGAGCCGCCTGCCTCGCCTTCGGATTCGTGGCCGTGGGACTCACTCACCCCATCTATTGGTTCCTGCCGATGTTCCCCTTGGCACTCGCGCAAGGCTTGGCGTTACCTCATATCACGGCGACAGCCGTTCGATTGGCGCCTGGATATGCTGGCGCGGCCTCCGGCCTGATAGGCTTCTCGCAGCAAGCGATGGCTGCGCTCGCGGTCCAAGCCGTCGGCTTCATGCCGACCGATACGCCCGTGCCGATGCTCGCGTTTTGTGCCGCGTTATCGCTGATATCGTTGGTGATGTCCTTCATGCTCGACAAAGACATGCAGGCGACTGAAAACCGAAACTGAGGAGATGCCGTGACATGTTCCAAGCCTCTCGACTGGGCCTCATCGCCCTCACTCTGCTGTTGACCTCTATGACCACGATGGCTGCCGAAAAAATGTCCACACCTCGCGCTGCGCAAAAGCCACACGTCGTGAAGTCCCCTTTCGGTGAAAGGCAAGATCCTTGGTATTGGCTGCGCGACGATGAGCGAAAGAATCCCGAAATGCTCGCCTATCTGAAAGCCGAGAACGACTACCTTGCTGCTGTCATGGCGCCGCACCGCCCGCTCGAGCAGAAAATTTACGATGAAATCATTGGTCGCCTGAAACAAGACGATGCGACGGTGCCGCAGCGCCGTAACGGCTATTGGTATTACTCCCGTTATGAGACCGGCAAGCAGTACCCCATTTTTGCCCGGAAGAAAGGGTCGCTCGAAGCAGCTGAAGAAATCATCGTCGATGGCAATGAGCGCGCTGCAGGCCGCGAGTTCTACCAACTGGCGGAGCTTGAAGTCAGCGTCGATGGACGCTGGGCTGCTATTGCAGAAGATTTCGTCGGCCGTCGCCAATATGAAGTTCGCATCAAGGATCTGCAGTCGGGCGAGTTTTTGCCCGATGTCTTGACCAACGTAGAAGCAAATCTGGCATGGGCGAACGATAACAGTACGCTGCTGTATATCCGTAAAGATCCCCAGACGTTGCTGGGTAATGCTGTCTACAAACACCGACGCGGCACCGAGATGACGTCGGACTCGCTGGTTTATCAGCAAGAAGACGACAGCTTCTACATGGGTATCGGCAAATCAAAGACCGATCGATTTCTGTTCATCGTTTCGCAAAGCACTGTTTCGTCGGAATATCGATACGCCGATGCAAACGATGCTGAGCTGTCGTTCAAAGTTGCCTTACCCCGTGAGCGCGATCATGAATATCAGCTGGAGGATATCGGCGATCGATTCATCATCAGGACGAACTGGCAGGCAAAGAACTTTCGTATCGTTGAAGTGCCTATTTCGAAAGTGAGTGATCGCAATAGCTGGCGCGACGTGATTGCTCATCGAACCGATGCCTTCGTCGACAGTTTCGAGGCCTTCGACGGCTTCTTGGCCATATCGGAACGTTCTGGTGGCCTTCAAAATCTACGCGTTCATTCATGGGCTACCGGCAAGTCCTTTTTGATGGATGCAGCCGACCCGGCTTATACGATGTATCTCGGTAACAACACCGAGTCGAACACGACGTTGCTGAGGTATATCTACACCTCGCCGACGACGCCCTCGACGACCTACGACTACGATGTCGCCACCGGACAAAAGAAGGAACTCAAGCGCGAGCCGGTGCTTGGCGGGTTCGACAGTGCCCATTATGTAGCCGAGTATCGATGGGCTACTGCGCGTGATGGCGCCAAGATCCCGGTGACCTTGCTGTATCGCAAAGGCACGCCGCTCGATGGCACTGCGCCGCTGTATCAGTATGCTTATGGCTCTTACGGCTCCTCGACGGATCCGACGTTCCGCTCAACTATTTTGTCGCTCGTCGATCGCGGCTTTGTATATGCGATCGCGCATATCCGAGGCGGGCAAGAGATGGGGCGTCATTGGTACGAAGACGGTAAGTTACAGAATAAGAAAAACACGTTTACCGACTTCATTGACGTTACCCGCTTCCTCGTCGCGAATAAAGTTGCTGACCCCAAGCGCGTGTTCGGCATGGGCGGCAGCGCAGGCGGACTGCTGATGGGTGCCGTCGCCAACATGGCGTCGTCGGACTACAAGGCCTTGGTTGCGCACGTACCCTTCGTCGATGTGGTGACGACGATGCTCGATGAGAGTATTCCGCTCACTACAAACGAGTTCGACGAGTGGGGCAACCCCGCGGCCTCAAAGGAGGCGCATGACTACATGCTCTCGTATTCACCTTATGATCAAGTCGAAGCCAAAGACTATCCCGCGATGTTAGTCACCAGTGGTCTCTGGGACAGCCAAGTCCAGTACTGGGAGCCGACTAAGTGGGTTGCGAAGCTGCGCGCAACGAAGACAGATCAAAACCCACTACTGCTGAGAACTAACATGGAAGCGGGTCACGGCGGAAAATCTGGCCGCTTCGAAAGATATCGAGAGATTGCAGAAGAGTACGCTTTCATTCTTTGGCAGGCAGGTCTTTCCAAGCCATGAGTGAAGCGGGGCTATCGCTCGGGCGCTTTCACGAGATCAGTGTCTCGACTGAAAGCCTCGCCGACTCGCTGCAGTTCTATGAGCTGATGGGTTTCGTCGAAAACCGCGTCGAGCCCATCTGGCCTCACCCCTATGCGGTCGTCAGTCTCGGTAGGCTGGTCGTGGGCCTGCACGAGTATCGCTTCCCGTCGCCGTCGATCACCTGCGTGCATGACGACATCGAGGCGGCCCTAGGCGCATATCAAGAGGCAGGTGCCATCATCGCCTTCGCAAAGACCGAACCGGGTTGTTTTAAGGAATTCGGCTTTCGCGACCCTGCTGGCCACATGGTCACCTTGCTCGAAAAGTCGACTCACCTTGGCGACGCAATCGACCCGAACGGCATCAGTCGAACCCTAGGCCGGTTTGCCGGATTTAGTCTGCCCTCGGCTGCGCCCGAAATCTCGACGGGGTTCTGGCAGGCACTGGGTGCGCGCCCTCTTGTGGGCCAGCCTATCGATTCACGAGTCTGGCCGGTGACAATGCTCGATGCTGCCGGATTGATCATCGGCATTCATGACGAGTCTTGGCTAGAGAAACCGGCCTTGGTTTTTCATCGCCCGGGCGCGTCCGAACGAACCGTCTTTGAATCCCCGGAGGGCGCACGCCTCATCGTGATCGGCTAACCGCGATCGTCTGATCGTCGCGACGTCAGGCTGGGGTCAGACGACGTCGAAGCCCGTTGACCAGCCGCTGCAAGGCGGGCGGGTGCTGCAACAAGAACAATGAGGGCTCGATGAGCTCAAGCTCCATCAACACCGGCTGACCATCGAGTCCGGGAGCAACATCAACACGCGCGTATAGCAGTCGATCAGCGATGTTCTCTAGCGCTGCACGCCCTACAGCGAGTTCAGCTTCCGAAATCGGCAGTGCCGCCGAGACACTCTCCGCGCCATCGGCGAATCGAGGCGACTTGCGCACGGCATGAGTAAACTCGCCGTCGATCCACACGAGCGCCCGCTCACCATGCCCCTCCACGGATGCGAGATAGGGCTGGATCAACACATCCCGCTCCGCACACAACATGGAAAAACGCTCGTTAGCAGCGGTTTCGCCGATCAGCACCCGATGCGTTTCAAAAGAACCGGCTCCGACAGCGGGCTTGATGACCACATCGGTCCAAGCCGATCCCGAGGTGATCTCGGTCAAACTTCGCACATCACCGCGGCGAGCCAAAATCGTCGGCGTTACCGGAATCCCGCGTGCTTGCAGATCGAGTAAATATTGCTTGTGCGCATTTTGCCGAATCACATCGATCGGATTCCACAGTGGTGCGCGAGTTGATGCGGTCTCTCCCCACCGCAAAAAATTCTCAACCTGATGAATATAGTCCCAAGTTGAGCGAATGATCGAGGGGGTTGAATCGACGACGTCGATGTCGTCTTGCCACGGCACCATGCGAGCGTCGATACCGGCGTCACGCAAGGCATCGAGCAATAAAGACTCATCTACATCGGGCTCGGGTAGAGGCCGACATGTCGCAATCTTGAGGGGAATCATGGTCGAGTCGAATTTCTGCGTAGCAACATCAAGCCGAAAATCATGACGCCAAGATTAACTGTTCCGATGAGAAAAAACGGGGCGCTACGATCAATCAAGTCATACAACCAGCCACCCATGGCTGTGGTGAATAAGATCCCAAACGACGCGAAGATACCGGCCAGTCCGAATACGGCACCGCGGACATCGCGCGGTGCTTCCTGGCCTAATACCGTCTGACTAGCAATGATGGCGCAAATCTGACCCATGCCAAGCATGATGGCGACCGGGACGATCCATTGACTAGAGGGGTCACCTACAAAGCCACCCGCTAGATAACCGATGCCCGCGATCAACATGGCAATGACGCCGGCCGTAATTCGATTGACGCGATCGAGAAGCAGCCCGAAAAAAACGGCAAACACCAGTGCGGAAACATTGGCTATCACGAAAGGTCGGGTCGCGGCCGAAACGGCTTCGCCGACAGTTTGACCATTAGCGATCGCCGTCTGCTGTAACCGAGCACTAAAGAAGGTTCCGATGACGATACGATCGGCAAAAGAAACGAATTGCAGCAAATAAGCAAACCAGATCCTAGGATTCGCGCGGGCAGCGGAGAGCCCGGACCGCAGCAAACTCACGAGCGGCTCACGCTGACCAATTTCACTCGGCGTGCCTCGACGTAAACCAACCCAGCAGACGAGAGCCGACAATAGACACAGGGTTGCAGCGAGGCCCAGGGTCACTTGCCCTGCGGTGCTCGCATCCATCCCGCCCTCGGATAAGCGCTGCGGAAACTTACCAAGCACCAGTACTGCGAGCGTAGCGCCAAGTCCCTGACAAAATCCGGTGATGCCGACAAACAATCCTCGCGATTCTTCCTTCGGAGTATCAGCGAGGACGGTCGCCATCATGCAGCCAACGGCTGCGACGCCAACGGCGAAGAACAGTGAGCAAGCTAGAAGTTGCGGCACCGCTCTCGCCAATGGATACAAGAAAAATCCGGCGGCGAGCCAGAGAAATCCCAACGTATAAACAGGTCGACGCCCGATCTTGTCGGACAAAGCGCCGATCGGTGCAACGAGCAATAGCGAGAGCAATTCATTACTGAAACCGAGCAGCCCAAGCACCCGCCCTTGCTCGTCACTCGGCACGTTCAGATTGGCGTTAAGAAGATAAGGTTGAATGAAGCTGATGAACGCCAGCATGCCGACGGTGATCATGGCCGCCAGCAAATAGGATCGAGCGTTCCATACACTGTATCCCGATGCGAGAGTCACCGGGCCGAGGCGCTGAGCAAGCGACTCGTCACTCATGCTTGGCGAGCACCCGTCAGACGACTGACGACGACGATCGCGATCATGGACAGCACAAAGCCAGGCACCAGCTCATACAGCTCAAAAATGCCGCCGAGCGAAACGAGCTGCTTCCACACCACCACGGTCACACCACCGACGAGGATGCCGGCGAAAGCACCCGCTCGAGTCATCGCTTTCCAATACAACGAAAGAATAACGACAGGTCCGAAGGCGGCGCCAAAACCCGCCCAAGCCCATGCAACCAAAGACAAGACAGTATTCTCAGGATTTCGTGCGAGCCACATCGCGAGCACTGCGATCATGAGTACAGCAATACGTCCGATCCAAAGTAACTCGAGCCGTGAAGCATCACGACGCCACAGACTTCGATAAAGATCGTTCGCCAGCGCCGACGACGCCACAAGCAGTTGCGCCGACGCGGTACTCATGATGGCAGCCATCACCCCAGCGAGACAGATTCCAGCAAAGACGGGCGGTAGAAATGTCGTCGACATTTCGATGAAGACTTTCTCTGTGTCGGGTCCACTCAACGCGGTTGGCAAGACCAATCTTGCAGTCAACCCAACAACGACTGCGGCAACCAGTACGGTAACGACCCATACCATTGCCACACGTCTCGCGACTGTGATGTGCTCGATTGATCGAGCTGCCATGAAGCGGGCTAAGATATGAGGCTGCCCAAAGTAACCGAGCCCCCACGCCACGAGCGAAGCGATGCCGATCCATCCGAGCTCTGTCCCGCCATCTGCAATGAAAGGATCCAGTAACTGCGCATCGAGCGCATTGAGACGCATGAATGTCGTCTCAATGCCGCCTGCCATCGCGATGCCGAAAATCGCTACCACAAGCAAAGTGAAGAACATCAACGTACCCTGCAGCACGTCGGACCAACTGACGGCGAGAAAGCCACCTAGAAAGGTGTATGCGAGCATGACTGCCGTTCCCCACAACATCGCTTCAAAATACGCAATGCCGAAGAGCGCTTCGAAGAGCCTTCCCGCAGCAACAAATCCCGAACTCGTATAAAAAATAAAGAACAATAGGATGACGATAGCGGAGAGCGTGCGCAGGCCACGACTGCGATCGGCGAATCGATATTCGAGATAATCGGGCAGCGTCAGAGCATTGCCGAATCGCTCGGTGGCGTCACGTAGCGCTGCCGCAATGAACCGCCAATTCAGCCAAGTTCCAGCGATGAGCCCTAATAGCAACCAAATCGAATCGAATCCCGAGGCATAAGCGAGCCCTGGCAAACCCATCAACAACCAGCCACTCATGTCAGTGGCCTGCGCGCTTAATGCTGTCACCCAACTGCCGAGACTACGGCCACCGAGGATGAAGTCGTCCAAACTTCGTGTGCGGCGCCACGCGATGCCACCGAGCACGAGGCAAACGGCCATGTACAACGCCATGGTCAACATCGTTAACGTTGAATCTGTCACGGCAAGCTCTCCAAAAATTGGTCGATTGCAGTACGACTCAGAGGCTCATCCAGCGTGGGGGCGTGGCCGCGATTGGAGATCACGACGGTCTCCATCATCGGATGACACTGCTGCATTTTCGACACGGTCGTCGCCGCCAACAAATCTGACAACTCGCCACGAAGCGTCAACATGGGTAATTGCTTTACAGAGTTGAACGCCTGCCAAAAGTCGGGCGCTGGCCCTACGTTCTCGCGTAGAGCAGCAGCGATTTGCGGATCCATATCTCGTGCGATCAGTCCGTCCTCTCGCTCGCGATAGACTTTCTTGGCAAAGCTCAACCAGTCTTCCATCGTGAAGTCCGGCATCACAGCGGCGTGCGCTTCCCTTGCGGCCAACGCCGCCTCATTCCAGCTTTTGACCGGTTCAGATTGGCCCACCGAATTGGCAATACGACTCAATCCTCGCGGATCGAGATCCGGACCGATATCGTTGAGAACGAGACCAGCCAGTCTCCCTGGATACGTGGCGCCGAAGAACATACCGACGAGCCCACCGAGCGACGTACCGATGACGATCACTCGCGGAATCTGCAGAGCATCAAGCACTGCCAGTACATCCGACACGTAAATATCGAGGCGATATCGATGCCAGTCGGGATCGTAGTCTGATAATCCGCGTCCTCGAAAATCGAGCGCGAGAACTCGGCGCTGGACGGAAAGATGCAGTGCCAGTTCGTGAAAATCGCGTCCATTGCGCGTCAGACCCGGCAGACACAGGATCGGCACTCGGGACGTTGTATTCGAGTAGTCTCGATAGTGCAGCGTCAATCCGTCAGCGACGCCCACTCGATGATCACGGACGGTCGAATCGCTCACTTGGCGAAAAGTCGTGACGGATCCTTAAACGCTTTGAACTCGAGCGCATTTCCCGAAGGGTCGTACAGGAAGAACGTCGCTTGCTCACCGACCTCACCCGCGAAGCGAATACCCGGCTCGATCACGAATTCGACTCCCGCTTGGCGGAGACGAGTCGAAAGGGCGTGCCATTGATCCCACGACAACACCACCCCGAAATGCGGTACTGGAACATCTTTTCCATCGACCTTGTTGGTGTGCGCTGCCTTTGAGAATGCCTGCTTAGCGGGATCGTGATGAGCGACTAACTGATGGCCGAAAAAATCGAAGTCGACCCACTCGACGTCAGATCTGCCCTCGGCGCAACCAAATAAATCACCATAAAAGCCACGTGCAGCTTCGATGTCATGAACCGGAATGGCCAGATGAAAAGGCGACAGCATCACGTTCTCCGCTTAAGGATGCGAGGTAACAGTTTTTGAAATCGCTGGGGCATGGCGCGTTTCAGACGCCATAGCCACTGATAGCGACCTGGATAAACAAAATGAGTAGACCCGCGAGCTGCCGCCCAAAGCATCTCTTCGGCAACCTGCTCCGCGGCGAGATTAGACGTGTCGATCAAACGACGGGCAGCTTGCAGAGTACGCTCGGGGCCGCGAGCTGACTCCATCAGTCGAGTCTGGAAAAATCCTGGCATAGCCGCAACGACATGAACGCCGTAATTGGCATACTCCTGCATAAGTGATTCACTGAGTGCCACCACCGCCGCCTTGGACGTGTTGTAAATCGACATTTGAGTGCCCGTGCAGAAGCTCGCGGCACTCGCAATGTTGATGATGATGCCACCCTGACCGCGCGCCATCCTCTGAATGACCGCGCGACTGGCGTTGACGACGCCTAGCAGATTGATATCGAGCACCCAGCGCCAATCATCGGTCGTCGTGGCATGAAAGGGTCCGGCAGCAGCCACACCGGCGCAATGTATGGCGAGATCAATCCCGCCCGCTTGCTCACAAGCAGAACCGACAACAGCCTCGATTGCATCGGCATCACGAACGTCGCAAACATAGGAGGCGACGCTCGCTCCGTCACGCGCAAAGCTTTGCGTAACGAGCTCGAGCCTGACGCTGTCTGCATCGGTCAAAAAAAGATGCCAGCCCTCGCGGGCCAGGATCTCGGCGCAGGCGAGCCCGAGTCCGCTGGCAGCACCCGTGATGAAGGCTCGTTTTCGCGGAAATCGCTGCGATAGATTATGTGTGGCCGAGGTCATGGCGCTAGGTTACTACCATTGACAGCCAGACGCAGCGATTGGCGCAGTGCGCTAGCCGCGGCGATGATTTCGCCTCGGCGTCCATCGGTAAGTCGGGTGAGATTACGAACTTGCATCACCATACGGGGGTTACGAGACAACTCGCTCTCATGGCGGATCAGAAAATCCCAATAGAGCGTGGTGAAGGGACACGCCGTCTTTCCGGTAGCCTCGGCGGGCTGGTATCGACACTGGCCGCAGTAATTACTCATCTTGTCGATATAGCGCCCGGAGGCGATATACGGCTTCGAGGCCATGACGCCGCCGTCGGCGTACTGAGACATACCTAGCGTGTTGGGTAATTCGACCCACTCCACCGCATCGACGTAGACCGCAAGATACCAAGCGTGAACCTCTTTCGGGTCAACCCCCAACAGCAGACAAAAAAGTCCGGTCACCATTAATCGCTGGATGTGGTGGGCATAACCGAGCTCAAGAGTCTGCCCGATCGATTCGGAGAGACATCGCATGTCAGTTTCGGCTGTCCAAAAAAAGCTCGGCAACGGCTCACTCGCTCGCATCGCATTACGCTCGAAGTATCCGGGCATGAGATGCCAATAAACGCCGCGCACATACTCTCGCCAACCGAGAATCTGACGAATAAACCCTTCGGTCGCTGCTAATGGCGCCCGCCCTGATCGGTAAGCAAATTCCGCAGCTTTGATCACCTCGAGAGGATTGAGCAACTTCAAATTGAGCGCTGCAGAAATTCGAGAGTGATAGAGCCAAGGCTCGCGAGTCCACATCGCGTCCTGATAGTCGCCAAACTTGACGAGTCTTTGATCTATAAAATCTTTTAAGGCAATCAGCGCGTCACGACGAGTGACAGGCCAATCGAAATCATCGAGTTTGCCAACATGATTTGGAAATACTCGCTTTACCTCGTCGATCACTTCTAACGTTACCGAGTCCGGCAAGAAGCGCGTAGGCGAAGGAAGGTCAATGGGGCCGGCTTTTCCAAAGCTGCCGCGATTCTCGGCGTCGTAATTCCACTCGCCCCCCTCAGGCTTCCCCTCGTCGTCAAGCAGTACCTGATGCTTTCTTCGCATCTCACGATAAAAGAACTCCATGCGAAGTTGCTTTCGACCGCGTGCGTGCGCGGCAAACTCGAGATGTGAGCACAAAAAATGATGATCAGCTCGCTCATCCAGTGGCACTCGGTGCTCAGCCAATGCCGCCCTCAAGCTTTCCCTAATCGACCATTCACCCGGTTCGACCATCACTACCTTCTTTGGCTGATGTCGATGCAGTGCGCTCGTCAACGCAGCCGCGAACGAGGACTCACCATGAGACAGCTCTCGGTAGTCGACTTCGAATCCATCGCTCCGTAAAGCGTCGCGAAAGTGCCTCATGGCCGCGAGGAATATGACGATCCGAGGTAGGCTGACAGGCACCTTGAGCGACTCTTCGGCGACCTCCGCCATGAAAATGAGATCAGTCCTGGGATCAAACTCCTCGAAAACAGCGGACTGTCGGTCGAGCTGGTCACCCAAAATGACAACCAAATGACGAACTGGACGATGAATCGATTGCTTAGGCATCCCGACATCTTAAGATGTCGGACATGAGCTGGGATATCGAAACGCCACGCCTCACGCTACGCGAGTTCGTCGAAGACGATGCGCCCATGGTGCTCGAATTACTCAACGAACCGTCTTTCCACGAATTCATCGGCGATCGCGGAGTCAGAACGATTGAGGATGCTCGTCGCTACCTTCGCGAAGGACCTATCGCCAGCTATGCCGAGCATGGACACGGCCTACTGTGGATGGGATTGAGGCGAGATGGCGCCGAGCCTGTCGCGATCGGGATGTGCGGGCTCGTTCAGCGACCGTCGTTGCCGCGCCCGGATATCGGCTTCGCGGTCTCACCAACCTACTGGGGATCGGGCTACACCACCGAAGGCGCAAAGGCGGTGTTGGCGAGGGGAAGGCGTGTGGTGGATTTGACCGAGGTTTACGGTATCACGCTGCCGCACAATGTGCGCTCGATCCGGGTCTTGGAAAAACTCGGCCTACGTTTCGTCGAAGAGAAATCCTTGACTGACGAAGCACCGCCAGTACGTATTTTCCGCGGTATCGTGGCATGACTCACACCACCGGGTCAGATGCCGAGCTAGAATGCGCGCATGAACACCTCCTCCCGATATCACAGTGTGTCGATCGCACTGCACTGGTTCATGCTGGTGCTAATCGCGACTGTCTATTGTTTGATGGAGTTTCGCGATATCTATCCGCGCGGCAGCGAGCCTCGCGAGATGATGAAGACGTGGCACTACATGCTCGGTCTGAGCGTGTGCGCTCTTGTGCTCCTACGATTGGCGCTTCGCGCCGCGTTCAAGGCGCCTCCTATTTCGCCCACTCCACCCGCATGGCAAACGGGACTGTCGCACGCGCTGCACGCGGCGCTATATCTCCTGATGATTGGTATGCCGCTTGGTGGCTGGCTACTGCTGAGCGCAGAGGGCTCGAACATTCCGTTCTTTGGTGTCGCATTGCCACCGCTGGTGGCGCCGAGCGAAGTGCTGGCAGAGACAATCGAAGAAATCCACGAGACCGGCTCTAAAGTCGGCTACGCTTTGATTGCCATACACACGATCGCCGGTCTGGTACACCATTACGTCTTTCGGGATAACGCGCTACAGCGCATGTCGCCGTTCCCGTCGGAGAAAAATTTGTGATCGAAAAAAGTCTCGAAAAGCTGATTTTTGCTTGCCGTTGGCTGCTGGCGCCACTCTATCTTGGTTTGTCGCTCGCGCTGATCGCGCTTGGCGTTAAATTCTTCCAAGAAGCACTACACGTGATTTTGGAAGTAGGGTCGATGCCCGAGGATCAGCTCGTGCTGATCGTGCTGACGTTGATTGACATCGTTCTGGTCGGCAGTCTGATCGTGATGGTGATGTTCTCGGGTTACGAGAACTTCGTGTCACGATTGGATGTTGCGCAGGAGGGTGAAAAGCTCGGCTGGTTAGGTAAGCTGGATGCAGGGACTTTGAAGCTCAAAGTGGCGGCATCGATCGTGGCAATCTCGTCAATCCACCTTTTGAAGGTGTTCATGGATGCCAAGACCATTCCGAACGACAAAATCTTCTGGTACGTCATGCTGCACCTGACCTTCGTAGTCTCGGCATTGCTGCTCGGCGTGCTAGATAGAATGTCTTTCGCGGGACATCGCGATCACACTGAGACGAAGTGATTACCCTCGCTGATACTGCGTATGGCGATATGGCGAATCAGGGTGTGCGCGGCTGAGCTCTGACCCAAATCGCATAGACCAACAACACCACATTGGCACCGGCCATGATGATGAACGGCGCGCCTGGGCGCCAAGCATCGAATGCAATGCCACCGATCTTAGAGATCGCCAAAATGCCAAGAGCGCCGAAAAAACCAACCATGCCAATGACGGCACCGCGAATGGCCCCCGGAGCCTCCTGAGCGATTAACACCTGTGAGGCAAGAATGCCGCTCGCCTGACCGATACCGAGTAATGTAGCTGCACCAAAAGCAGCAGCCCCTACGGCGGGATCTGGAGTCAGCCCCATCCAGCCGTATCCCGCCACTGAAAGCACGGTGGCCATAATGACCAAGGTGACGCGATCCACCTTGTCGGCAAGCCAACCAAAAAGTGGCGCCCACAGCATCGCACTACCCTGGACGATTCCAAAAAGAGCGCCTTGTCTCGACGTTGCTTCGGCAGCCGTCGCACCATCTGCCAATGCTGCGGACTGAACCCAGAGTGAGAGAAATAAGGCGACGATGACAAGATCGGCACGCGCAGCAAATGAAGCCGCATAGGCCAATGCGATCCGTGGTCGCTTGCCGGCATTCAACCCTTGACGCAGTAATGCGAACAAGGGCAAACGCTCTGTCACCTGTTCTGGTCGGCCCGGCTTCAAACCCAGCATGATCAGTGCGCTGATGACGCAAACAGCCGCGATTGTCAGGTATGCAAATCGCCCTGCCTCTGTCTCGGTCGCCCCGAAGCCTTGATATAAAGATGGCAGCCGCGTGAGTACAGCAAAGAACAGCAAAGCACCGACGGCATTCAAGAAGAAAGAGATTCCCGTCAATTTGCCGCGATCAGCATCGATTGGATAATCGGCGAGCACCGTTGCCAACATGCCGCCCAGCGCCGCAATACCCACGGCATAGATCAATCGATAGATAAGCAGTTGCCCAACATCATCTGCGAAGGGATACGCGGCATAGGCAAGACCGGTGATCAAAAATCCGACGATATAAACGATGCGTCGTCCAACACGATCGGACCATGCTCCAAATAGACCAACGAACATCAGGGTGACTATTTCCTGCCAGAACTGCAGATCACCCGAGACAACACCCCTCTCGCCAGGCGGCACGCCGATATTGACTTCAAGAAGGTACGGTTGCAGTGCTGTGGCGTAAGTGAAAATGCCGATGCTGACAAAGGCAGCCCAAAGATAAGCCGCGACATGTCCACGGGTGACTCCGGGCATCAAACGCACAGGTCCGAACTTATTCATGAGCACCCTCAGCCGAATAAAATGGATTGGGGATATCGAGCATGCAATTGCTTGTCGACACCATGCCAGCGCCCCGTCGGCAATATAACGAAGGGCAAAAACATTAAGCCTAAGATGATCAGTGAGGCATCGTAATAGCCACCGATCGCAAAGGCGAACATCATGGCCATCGCACCGACGGCCGCCCCTCTCGTCATACACCCAAACAATAAGCCTGCAGCAATGAGTGTTTCGCCCCAACATACGAGCCATGCCAACGGCACGTAATGCGGGATGCCGATGTTTTCGATAAACCATGCACCGAATGACTCAGGATCGATCTCTTCTATTCGCTGCAGGAAAACACTCTTCAAATAATCACTCGTGATGTAGCCCTGCTTCCATTTATTGACAGCCGCACCGGCAAAAAAAATCGCAAGGAGATATCGCAAGCCTAATAGCGCCGCCCTCATGGCGTACCACCGGTCGGCAGCGGTTTACTCAAGAGCGAGCGTAGCCACCGATAGCCATCGCGACGAACCAGCGCGCGACAATGACCAGCCGACTCACCGGCGACGATCCAGTTGCCGTCGCGCATGTCGATCGTCGAATCTGGCAACATGACGAGCCCAGTGACCATATCGACTTTAGCGACAGAGTCGGACACGAGGACCCGAGGCGCACCATTCTCTTCTACGTATATCGTCAATGGCCTGCGATCGCTTGTCTTGCGATATGCCCATTGGATCAAGTAATCCCAAATCGTGGCGATTTGGGCGAAGAAAGATTTCTCGCGCAGTCGGTAAAGCGTGAAGCCGGCGCTCGCGGACTGCCCAGTGGCGGTGCACTGTAGGAAGTCGTCACACGTTGTGCACAAAAGATTGATTTTGATTTGCAGCCGCTCCGTTGGAATCGGCTGCGACTTCGGTGCGCAGCCAAGCGACAACAGCAACATCAAAGCCAAAAAGGCCGTCGCCCATGTTTTTTTGACCGCACTTTCCATGACGCCATTGCGCGCATGGGGAATTTGCAAGTCAATGTATAGCGCGCGCAGCGTGTACCTTGCGGACAGCTGCTTGGCCAGCGCTAGCGCATCGTGACGAACTCCTCGGCGCTGGTGGGGTGGATGGCTACCGTGTCGTCAAAATCGCGCTTGGTCGCACCCATCCTAAGGGCGACGGCGAAGCCCTGCAGCATTTCATCCGCGCCAGCCCCGATCACGTGACAACCGACAATTCGTTCAGTGGCTCCAACGGTGACGAGCTTCATCTCGGCTCGCGGCTTGCGCGGCGTCAGCGCGTGATACATCGGCACGAAACCGGAGGTGTATACCTTGACTTCCTGCTTGCCGTAGCGATCGATCGCTTCGTGTTCGCTTAGACCAACGGTGCCGATAGGGGGATGACTAAATACCACTGTCGGAATGTTGCTGTAGTCGAGATGACGTCCCTCCATCCCACCCCAAAGACGGTCGGCGAGACGCCGACCCGCGGCAATCGCCACGGGCGTCAATTGAGCCTGCCCGGTCACATCACCGATCGCAAACACGTCTTTGACGGGCGTTTCTTGATAGCGATCGACTGGAATGAAGCCTCGACTATCCAAACGGATGCCCGCTCTATCGAGCGCGAGACTATCGACCATCGGTTCGCGTCCGATCGCCCAAATCACCGTATCGAAAGGACCCGACTGACGACCATCATCGAAAAGTAAACGAAGTGTCCCGTCGACATCGCGTTCGAGCGCCCGCGGAGCGGCATGATCGATAAGAGCGAGACCCTCCTCACGCATGATCTTCATCAGCGCATCCGACAACATCGAATCGAAGTGTCGAAGAACGCGATCACGACGAAATGCCAGAGTGACCTTGCTGCCTAGAGAATGCAGTACACCCGCCAGCTCGACGGCAATATAGCCGCTACCGACGACAGCCGTGCGGGCAGGCAGACTCTCTAACGCGAAGAAGCCATCCGAGTTGATTCCATATTCGCTGCCGGGGATCGACGGCATCATCGGGCGACCGCCCGTGGCAATCACGACTCTCGATGCTTCGAACACCTCCTCGCCGATCCTCACTTCGTTCGATGAGACGAAGGAGGCTACTCCTCGAATCAGGTGAATATTCTTGGCGGCGAGGTTTCGCTCGTAAATCCCGTTGAGCCTTGCAATGTAGGCATCGCGGGCATGACGCAGTGCAGACCAATCGTGACCTCGATATTCGAGATCGAATCCGTAATGAGGTGCATCGGCAGCCGCTTCGGCAATGTGCGCGGCATTCCACATCACCTTCTTGGGTACGCAACCGACATTGACACAGGTGCCACCCAAACGCGCTGACTCGGCCAGTAGCACCTTGGCGCCATACTGGGCGGCGCGTTGTGCGCAGGCCAAGCCACCACTACCGCCACCGATGACGATTAAGTCGAATTTTTCATTACTCATAGTCGCTATCGTACACAGGTCGTTTAACCTAGGCAGATGCCTAACCTCACCATCGCCACCTGGAACGTCAACTCGCTGCGAGTTCGATTACCGCAGCTCGCCACATGGGTCGCCGATAGCAAGCCGGACATCATTGCCCTGCAGGAAACGAAGCTTCCAGATTCAGACTTTCCGGTGGCGGATATCGAGGCGCTGGGCTATCAATGCGCTTACAGCGGACAGCGAACCTATAACGGAGTCGCCGTGCTGTCGCGCCAGCCGATCGACGTTGTTGCCACCGGCATTCCTGGCTTCGACGACGAACAAAAGCGGGTACTCGCAGTTCGTACGGCTGGGATGGTCGTCGTTGATCTATACGTTCCCAATGGACAAGAGCCGGGCTCTGATAAGTACGCTTATAAGCTGCGCTGGCTCGATGCACTGCAACAATGGCTAGAGTCACTACTGACGCTCGAGAAGCATCTGGTGGTCTTGGGTGACTTCAACATCGCACCAGAAGATCGTGATGTACACGATCCGGCTGCCTGGGTCGGGCACGTGCATGTCAGCGAACCAGAACGCGACGCGTATCGTCGATTGCTACAAGCGGGATTGGTCGATGTCTTTCGTCAGTTCGATCAGCCAGAGAAATCGTACAGTTGGTGGGATTACCGAGCAGCAGGCTTTCGCCGCAACGCTGGGCTTCGTATTGATCTGATCTTAGCTTCGAGCTCGTTGGCAACTCAGTGTGTCGCCGCGCGTATCGACAAAGAACCGCGTCGTGCCGACAGGCCGTCAGATCACACGCCTGTACTGGCGGAGTTCAAAATTTAGCGACGCTCATCCCCGATCGGGCGCGTCCACATCGTCGACATAACGCGAATGTAAGGAGTCGACATTCGCGATCAGCCACTCAACACCATCGACATCAGCGGATCGCCATGCTTCGCATAGCACAGATGGCGTCAGCGCTTGTAACGCCGACATCGACACCGGCGCGTAACTCAGGTGCCAAGGCTCCGGGCTGACGCCCGCGCGCTCAGTGACATAGGGTCGGAAAAAGCCGAAGCGCGCCATGTTCTCCGATAACCATGTATGCAATCGCGCATGTGGACCGTTATCGCGGTAAGCCTCGGGCACGAGCTCGACCACGGCGTCTGCTGCCAGAGCGGCTCGATCAATCACGTCGATGTCGCTACCCCAATGATGCCGACTCGCGCCAGGCATCGCAGACCAACACAAGATCGCCTCAACACGATCGGCGACTGGCCAAGCTGTGATATCGAGTGCCCGACCTTGCCGATCGAGCACAGGTCGTTGTCCTCGATACTTACCGTTCCAGATGGATTTCTGCCTGTCGAAGTCTCGAAAAGACGAAACAGCGACTAAGTCATATCCTTCTGCCCTAGCCGCGTTGCGCAGATCGAGATAAGGCTGCACCGCTTCGCGATGCAGTACGCAACCACCCTGGTCGAGTTCGATCACATGAGAGCGCGCTCGCCCAGTCAATTCGTCGACTTTCATGAGTCGCGAGTCTGTGCGAGTACAGAGTCGAATGCGCGCTCGAAAACGGCGACGGGCTGCGCGCCTGAAAAACCGGTGCGTCGATCGAAAATGAAAGTCGGTACGCCAGACACATTCCAGCGAGCGGCTAGCGCTTCGAGCGCCTGCACTTCGGCGTGCAAAGTTGCATCATCAAGCACGGGCATGACGACCGAACTATCGAGACCGAGTCTTTCCGCTAACGCCGCGAGACAGTGCGGGTCGCCAATATCCAAACCTTCGCTGAAGTAAGCCTCGAACAAAAGCCGAGCGGCACGAGTCTGTAGAGCAGGATTCTCGCGACGAACGTAGGCCAACAAAACATGAGCCCGTCGAGTATTCGGCATACGTTGAATGCCACTGAAATCGAATCGAATGCCTTCCTGCTCGCCGATCTCCTTTAGTTGCCTCTGGGCATCGGCAAATCGGTTCACGTCGCCGAAACGCTCGCGCAGATAGTCCGCACGCGGCCGACCTTCCGTCGGCATGGCGGGATTTAACTCGAAAGGCAGCCAGATGACCTCTGCTGTCATCTCGGGCCGCTTAGCCAATGCCGCCGCAAGACGACTTTGCCCGACGAAACACCAAGGACAGACGATGTCGGAGAAAATTTCGATTCGCACGGCGACGAGCATACACAAGCACTCGCGTAGAATCGCGCCCGTGATTCACTTGCGAAACATTCGGCTCCGGCGCGGTCCCGAGCCTCTCCTCGACTCCGCCACAGCCAGCATTCTGCGCGGCGAGAAAGTCGGTATTGTCGGCCGTAACGGTAGCGGTAAATCGTCCTTGCTCGCGCTGATCAAGGGTGAACTGACTCCCGATCAGGGTGATCTCGAGATCCCGGGTGGCTTGACCTTCGCGTCGGTCATCCAAGAGTTACCCGACTCGGATCGCGCCGTGATCGAGCATGTCATCGACGGCGATATCGCCTTGCGTCGATGCGAGCAAATTCTCGCCGAGGCAGAGCGTCGCGAAGACGGGATTCAGCACGCTCAAGCTTTGGCAGATTTCGATCAACTCGGCGGATACACCGCGCGCAGTCGAGCGGCCGCTCTGCTGGACGGACTCGGATTCGATCCGAAACGTATCGATCAGCCGATCAAAGAGTTTTCGGGCGGACTGCGCATGCGAGCGAATCTCGCCAAGGCGCTGATGTGCCCATCCGATGTTTTGCTCCTCGACGAGCCGACCAACCACTTGGACCTCGATGCCGTGCTCTGGCTGGAGCGCTGGCTACAGAGTTATCCGGGTACGCTTATGCTGGTGTCGCACGATCGAGACTTCCTGGATGCCGTGATCAACCGCGTGCTGCATGTTAGTTTGGGCTCACTCACGGCTTACAGCGGTAACTTCTCGGAGTTCGAGACACAACGCGCCGCACGGCTCGCACAACAGCAAGCGCAGAACGAGAAAATCCGGCGAGAAGCCGAACATGTTCGCAGCTTCGTCGAGCGCTTCCGCGCAAAAGCGAGCAAAGCAAGGCAAGCACAAAGTCGCTTGAAATGGCTGGAAAGACTGCCGACGCTCGTGACCCAGCGCGTCGAACATACATTCGACTGGCAGTTTTTAGAGCCACGCAAGCTACCCGTACCGCTCGTGTCACTCGATCGCATCACAGCTGGCTACGGCGAGCAGATCATCATCAACGACTTCTCGCTCTCGATTCCACCGGGTGCGCGCATCGGCATTCTGGGGCGTAACGGCGCCGGTAAATCCACATTAATAAAGAGTATCGCCGGGCAGCTGGCGCCGCTTGGCGGCACGATCACGTCGGCACCGGATCTCGAGGTGGGATTTTTCGCACAATTAGAAGTCGATCAGCTCGATGCATCGAGCACCGCCATATTAGAACTCACGCGTCGTGGCGGCGCCGTCGTTGCGCAATGGCCCGAACAGCAAAAGCGTGATCACTTAGGGTCGTTCGGATTTCAAGGTGATCGAGTCTTCGAGTCGGTCAAACATTTCTCAGGTGGTGAGCGCGCCCGACTGTCGCTCGCGATTCTGGTCGCACGTCGACCCAATTTATTGTTACTCGACGAACCGACCAACCATCTCGATCTCGAAATGCGCGATTCGTTATTACTCGCGCTGCAGGAATTTTCTGGTGCCGTCATCCTCGTATCGCATGATCGAGGATTACTGGGCAGCGTTTGTGACGAGTTTTGGTTGGTTCGCGATGGCGCTGCGACGCGCTTTGACGGCGATCTACAAGACTACGCGCAGTCGTTGGCCCGCGACGTTCGATCAGGGACATCGAGTCCCGCGCGACGTAGCGACGACGTGGTCGATCGTCGTGAACAGCGTCGCCGTGACGCAGCAGCACGGCAGCAATTAGCGTCTCTGCGTACCGAGCTCAAAACCGTCGAGAAGGACCTAGAGCGATTGTCGGCGCAGCGACGCGAACTGGAACAGCAAATGCTCGATGCAGCGTCGTCCAACTCCAGCGATCCCGCGATGCGGACGGTACCTCAACGCTTAGGGGTGCTGGTCAAGCAGATCGAAACTCTGGAAGAGCGCTGGCTCGAACTCGGCGCGGAGCTCGAAGCCGCCGCATCGTCAGACTGATCGCCCCGCTGCGGGGCGGCCGCGGAAGACCCCGAAAAAGAAAAGGGCGGATCTTGCGATCCGCCCAAACGGGGGTCACTCGTCAGAAGGGACGGTTGACGAGCGAAAGTTTAGCGGCGCCTCGAGGCATGTCAAGTATTTGTCCCGTACAAATATTGGACAAAGCTGAACAAGCCTCGGGGAAGGGACGGGACGACGCCGAAAACCTGAGAAATATTAAGGGGTTATTGTTTCAGGGCCGTGACCGCTGATAACTCGCCCGATAGCCCTTCGAGGGCGAGACGGGTCGCCGAACCGAAGGCTGAGACAATAGCTACCCGCCGGTTTTCCGCCGCCACCGCGGCGCCCGAGACCCGCCAGGTACCCATCGGAAGCCGGTCACGTCGGCGGATCAGACTCACATCGAGATCGACACGAATCGTCGGCTGAGCCGCTTGATCAGAATCGCCAGCCGTCGTGTATTCGGCATCGAAACGTCTGACGATCATTCGCAAAGTATAGGGCGCCGCAAGCGCAGCCGAATCGGCGTGGGCATCGAAGCCAGCCGCACGCAACTGATCTACTACAGCGACCTCAAGCAGACTCGGAATCGAACCGACCCAACGCGCATTGGCCAGAACGTCCAATCGGCCATCGGGCTGCGTCACCAAAATCGATCGCGTGTCATAGCCTGGCGCTGCCTCGATGCGCATCAGTTGGATCGGTGCGCTCAAGGGTGTCGTGGTCGCCAACTCGGCCCGATCGATCGTCGTCTTGAGCGAGTATTCGTCTGCCAAGGGGCGTTCGCTATCGAATGTCGAAGCGCATCCGGTAAGCAGACACAACAAAGAAATAGCGGCAGCCTTCATCGTGGCACCTCGATTCCGCGCGGTTTCTTCTCGTACAAGAGACTCGAAGGCTCTTCTCGTAATTCGCGAGACAGTTCTTTCACTTCCTCGGCGGTTGCACGTGTCTCACGCAACAGACTCTCGAACTCCGGAAGCCCTTGCTGCGCGAACTGAGTTATTCCGCCCGCACTCTCTGACAACAAAGTGTCTATTTTGGTACTGGCGGAGAGCAGATTATCGGAAGCTTGGGATAGCTTACCAACGCTCTGCGACACCAGCGGCGCACTTTGCTCCGTCATCTGTCGCAAAGAACCTGCAACGGCTGTCAAATCGCGTGACATTGAACGTAACTCTCGCGCCAAGGCCTGCGCCTCGCTCACCGTCGAGGGGAGTAACCGACTCGCTTTCTCGAGATTCACGATCGTGCTCGAAAGTGCATCCAGATTGTCGTCTGACAACAAACGACTCGCTCGCTGCGCCACCTCCGAAGCACGACCCATGACCTCAGGCACACCGGAGAGAAACACGTCGAAACCGGATCTAACCGAACGAATGACTGGATAAGACTCACTCGCCACGGCCGGCGCTAACTTCTTGGTCCCTGCATTACCGAGAAGATCGATGTACAGCAAACCCGTCACACCCAGCAGCGACAACTCCGCTACCGTTTTGTCAGAAATCGGCGCAGCTGAGTCGATATCGACGATCACCTGTACGCGAGCTGCCGAGCGACGATCAATATTCAAATCAATGACACGCCCGATATCGACACCCAGATAGCGAACCGTGCTGCCTACATTCAGCCCACTGACCGAGCCTTCGAAGTAAACCTCATAGCGCTCATAAGAGCGCGCGCTACGCCCATCGGAATACCAATAGACGAATGCGATCGCCATGCCTATGACCAACAGCACGAATGCGCCGACGGCGGTGTAGTTTGCTTCACGCTCCACGAGATGCTCCGAAACGACTGGCTCTGGCGCCGTGGAAGTACTCCCGAATCCAAGGATGCGGGTTATCGACGATTTCCTCGAGTGTGCCTGAGATCATCTTTCGATCAACGATGACGCCGACACGATTACAGGTTCGAAATATGGTGTCCAGATCGTGAGTGATCATGACCACAGTCAAACCTAGCTCCCTCTGTAGGCTCACCAATAACTCGTCGAAAGCAGCCGCACTGATCGGGTCTAGCCCCGAGGTAGGCTCATCGAGAAATAAGAGCTTTGGATCAAGCGCGAGTGCGCGAGCCAATGCCGCGCGCTTAATCATGCCCCCCGAGAGCTGAGAGGGATATTTGTAGGCTGCTTCAGCCGGCAATCCCACCAGTAAGACCTTGAGTAACGCCAATTCCTCGAGCGCACGATCCGAGAGATCAAGGTGCTCCAGCATCGGTAGTTGTACGTTCTGCAGAACGGTTAGCGAACTGAAGAGCGCGCCCGCTTGAAACGTCACACCGTACGTCATCTTAAGCCCGCGTAACTGTGAGTCCGCGAGCGTGGTGATATCGACGCCCGAGAGCTCCACTCGCCCTCGTTGCGGACGCCGCAGACCCAGTATCGTGTTGAGCAAGACGCTTTTGCCTGATCCGGATCCCCCGACGATACCGAAAATTTCGCCGCGCTCCACTTGCATGCAAAGACCATCGTGTACGGTCTGAGAGTCGAAGCGATTGACGATATCACTCACCACAATCACCGAATCGGCGCTCATATGCCGATCTCCATGAAGAGAACGGCGAACAGCGCGTCAGCGAGGATCACCATAAAGATTGCCTGAACTACCGCAACCGTCGTCAAGCGACCCAGCTCCCGCGAGGATCCGCGAACTTGCATGCCGCGATAGGTGCCTGCCGCCGCGATGAGAACGGCAAATACCGGCGCTTTGATGATGCCGACCCAGAAGGTCCACGCCGCAATCGACTCGTCGACTCTTTGGAAATATTGAACAAGCGGCATGTCGAGCAGCAAATGACACAACAAAGCGCCACCTGCTACCCCCACCGCATCGGCAATGACGGTGAGTAACGGGAGCGCAATAACAAGACCAATCCAACGTGGCAATACGAGAACTTCGATGGGTTCGACTCCGGTCGCTTTCAGTGCATCGATCTCTTGATTGAGCTTCATAGCTCCGATCTCGGCAGCGAACGCGCTCCCCGAGCGTCCAGCGACGATAATGGCAGTCAACAACACGCCAAGTTCGCGCAGAACGCCCACCGTTACCAAGTCGACAACAAAAATATCCGCGCCGAACTGCTGCAACTGCTGCGCGCCCATATAGGCGATGATGACGGCGATCAAAAATGCAATCAGCGCCACGATCGGTATGGCGGTAAGCCCCGTGTCGTACACATGTCGCGCAATCGAAATCGGACGCCAAACCCGCGGATCCTTCAAGGCACTCAGAAATCGGAGCACCGTGGCGCCGAGAAACGCCAGACCTTCAAGCCAGCCCGCAACCCGACCCCAAGCGTGACGACCCAGATTTTCGACCATCGAGCGAGAACCGCTTCCGACTGACGGCTCTGCCAATCCACTCCTGCCGAGCGTTTGGGCGACCAGCCGTAACATCGGCGGGTCGGGCGATGCCAACTCGACGGCGCGGTCGACTGCGAGCCGCACCCGCAGATCATGGATCAGCCAAGCACCCGATAGATCGAGCGATTCAATAGCTGATAAATCGAGATGAACAACGATGACGCCATCGAGTGCCAGCGCCTTCAGTGAGCGCTCGATTTCGCCGACACGTTGAATGGTCCAGTCGCCGAATAGCGACAACCGAAGCGTCTCGTTGTGACGCTCGGCTCGATACGCCATCAGGGCAGTTTCTTGTGCGCCCCGTCGCATAGAGGGGCGTTGGCCGTATGCTTGCAGCCGCAAAACCAAACTTTGGTGGAAGCTGTCGCCTCGTATTTCACCGGAGTGAAATCGGTCCCTTTATGAGACCCATCACAAAATGGCTGCTTGGCCGACTTGCCACAACTGCACCACCAGTACGTCTTGCCTGCCTCTACATCTACTGCGACGGGCGTGCGACTCGCGACAACGGGATCAGACATGGCAGACCTGCTTTACAAGGTTAAACTCAGTCCGAGTCTAACGCGAGGAACATGATGTCTACCACCATCGGCACTCCAGGTTCGCGCGGCGCCACGCGCTTGATGCTGCTCGGCTCGGGTGAACTTGGCAAAGAGGTCGCCATCGAAGCGCAACGTCTCGGTATTGAGGTCATCGCCGTCGATCGATACGCGAACGCGCCTGCCATGCAGGTTGCACACCGATCCCATGTCATTCGCATGCTCGATGCAGAGGCTTTGCGCGATATCGTTTTACGCGAACGTCCGGATTTCATCGTCCCAGAGATCGAAGCCATTGCAACCGATGAGCTCCTCCGACTCGAAGCCGAGAGTTTTCACATCGTCCCGACAGCGAAAGCTGCCAAGCTCACCATGGATCGAGAGGGCATCCGACGTCTTGCCGCCGAACAATTGGGATTGCCGACCTCGCGCTATCGATTCGCCTCTACCCTTGAGGAGTATCTCGAAGCACTCGACGACATTGGTACACCCTGTGTCGTGAAACCTGTCATGTCGAGTTCGGGTAAGGGGCAAAGCGTGATCAAAGAGAAGGCCGACGCCCAGGAGGCATGGCGCTACGCCCAAGAAGGTGGCCGAGCAGGTGCGGGTCGAGTAATCGTCGAAGGTTTCGTCGAGTTCGACTATGAAATCACCCTACTCACGGTAAGGCATGCGAACGGAACTGCCTTTTGCGACCCGATCGGTCACTTGCAGATCAGTGGTGATTACCGAGAGTCATGGCAGCCCCACCCCATGAGCGCCGCGGCGCTGGCGCGTAGTCGTGACATTGCGCTGCGGATCACCGATGCACTCGGTGGGCGGGGGCTTTTCGGAGTCGAGCTCTTCGTGAAGGGCGACGAGGTGTGGTTCAGTGAAGTATCACCTCGACCGCACGATACGGGGCTCGTCACCCTGATCTCTCAAGATTTATCCGAGTTCGCCTTGCACCTTAGAGCGATCCTCGGTTTACCGATACCCCATATCCGCGCACTCGGCCCCTCCGCTTCAACCGCCATCCTGATCGAAGCGGATACCGCGAATTTGCAATTTTCAAATCTTCAGGCGGCGCTGACCGAGCCAGACACCACGTTACGTTTGTTCGGCAAGCCCGAGGTACGCGGTCAAAGACGGATGGGGGTGGCCTTGGCGCGTGGCGACACTCTCGACGAAGCTCGCCGACGCAGCCGTGATGTGGCGGCCATCGTCACCGCGGGAGCGCAGGCCGTCGATTAGAGCTCCCGATCAGGCGTCATCCCGCCAGCGACGCAGTCGTACGACGATGAAGAAGCCGATCACAGCCGCGACCACGCCAAACCATAGGTCGGTCGTCGCGAGCATGTCGAGTGTGCCGAGCTGTTCATAGTTCCGAGCGATCTGTTGCATCACAGAGGCAGAGGTCGTTCCGTCGCCCGCGGAGATATTCAGATCAAGCTCACGGAAAAACCCGAACAGGCGGTTCGAGATAAAACCCGCGATCATGCTCGTGTTGAAAGCGATCTCTTCGAAAATGACCAAGAGCACAGGCGGTAACACAGCCCAAAGAAACGGGCTGCGCTTGGCATAGACAGACATCAAGAGCAAATAGACTGCGATCGGGGCATACCACAGTGCTGCTACTAAGACGTTTTGCAGCATGGTCAACTGCAAAACAAACCACGCATCAGGATGGAACGTGGTCAGGGGCGCAAGCGGTGTGCCACCCAATTTCAGGCTCACAATGGCGAACACCACGAGGCTCGTGATCATCGAGACGATCCACACCCACAACGGCACGAGCAACAAAGCCGTAGCGAGCTTCGAGCCGACCGTTTCCGCATCGGATACCGGCATCGACTTCCAAAACAAAATGCTGCGATCTTTCCGCTCGTTGTAGAGACTGTCGAGCATGTAGAACGCCAGCACAATCATCGCCACGAGCATTTGTGGAATGACGAGTGCGCCGAGCCATACGGCAAACAATTGTCGCTGATGAGAGAAGTCTGTCGATAACGCGGCAAACAATTCTTGTTCGTTGCCATCAAGATCAATTTTGACACTACCAGTGAAGTTGGCGCTCAGTAACGCCGTCAGCACGATGACTGCAGCGGTGATCAAAGGAGCCCAGATCAGGCCGCGATGTTCCCAAGTCTCGCGCCAAAGCAAGGTTTTCATAACCTTGAGGTTCATCGGGCACCCCCCGCGCTAACGCCAGCCGAATTCACGCCCGTCGAGTTACCACCATTCATCAACGCAACAAACAGATCGGAAATCGACGGTGTTCTAACATCGCCCCAAGCGGCAAGTTCGTCCGTCGTCGGCGCCCCACCCTTGCTGATATCGAAAACGAAAGCATGACGACCAAATACCTCGCGCTCATAGACAGGTCGTAGAGCGCGAGCGGCCGCCACATGATCGGACGAGGTCACGAGCTGCGAAAATCGACTGGGCAACGCATCGACCGTTGAATCGAGCACGATCTTGCCGTGACTGATGAAGAGTACGTCGGTCAGTAGATTCTCGACTTCTTCGACCTGGTGGGTCGTCACCAGAATGGTGCGTTCATGATCGAAATAATCGTTGAGCAAGGCTTCGTAGAAACTTCGTCGATAAAGCAGATCAAGACCGAGCGTCGGCTCATCGAGCACGAGTAACTTCGCATCGATAGCCATGATCAGTGCCAGATGAAGCTGCGTGATCATACCTTTGGATAGCTCGCCCACCTTGCTCTTGCGCTTGATGTCGGTGCGCGATAGCACGTCATCGGCTCGTTGCCGATCGAATTTCGGGTGAACCCCTGCGACATAGTCGAGCGCATGATCGACACGCAACCATTTTGGCAGGACCGCAACGTCGGCGATGAAGCAGACATCCTTCATCAAAGAATCACGCTCGGTGCGCGGGTCGCGTCCGAGCACCTGCAACTCGCCTTCGAAGGGAGTCAACCCTAGGATGGCCTTTAGCGCAGTGGTTTTGCCGGCACCATTTGGCCCCATCAATCCGACGATACGGCCGGCGGCCACATCAAAATTGAGACCGTCGAGCGCCAAAGTCGAACGACCATAGCGCTTGCGAACGTCGTGCGCGTGTATTACTGCTCCCATGGGAGAGTCCTCACTTCTGTTCTTGAGTTTCGAGCAGCTCGTCGATGGCAAGACCGAGACGTTCGATCTTGGCGCGGGTACGTGGCCACTCATCCGCCAGGAATCGTTGCCGCTCATCTTTGAGCAGCGCCGCTCTGGCACCGGCGTTGACGTACATGCCGCGGCCGCGTCGTTTCTCGACCAGTTGCTCGTCGACCAGCTCTTGATAGGCCTTGAGTACGGTCAAGGGATTGATCCGAAACTCCGCCGCGACGTTACGCACCGAGGGCAAGGGATCACCCTCCTTCAATGCTCCGTCGAGGATCATGGCGACGACCCGGTCCCGCAGTTGGCGGTAGATCGGTGCATCGTCATTCCACTGGCGGTCGATCATCTTTCCAACACCTTCAGGCCAGCGAAAACACCGAAACGGCAAATCGGGGGGCGACCGGCAGGTCGGCCGAAAGCGCCAAGCTCCACAGCATTGCGCTCGTCAGCAAGGCGGCGGCGACGGCAGCGACAGTCATGGTGGCTAGCGGTTTCGAGTAGGTCCATGTATGCACGTTAATACCTCTGGATTAAACAATCTAGTGTTATATATAACTACAACACTATAACGCAGTCAAGTGGCCACGGCACGGGCTGCCTGATCACGTAAAATTCGCGCGCCTATCAACGTGGAGAATTTCCGGATGAAGCAGCCCTTGAACGTCGCCATTACCGGCGCCGCTGGTCAGATTGGTTATGCCCTCGCTTTCCGTGTCGCCTCTGGCGCCATGCTCGGACCTGACCAACCGGTCAATCTGCACCTGTTGGAAATCACGCCGGCGCTGCCGACGCTGCAGGGCGTCGTAATGGAACTCAACGATTGTGCGTTCCCTACGCTCAACAAGGTCGTGGCCACGGACGATGCGCGCGTCGCCTTTAAGGATTGCCACGCTGCGCTGCTCGTTGGCGCGCGCCCACGCGGTCCTGGTATGGAGCGAAAGGACCTGCTGCTCGCCAACGCCCAAATCTTCTCGGCGCAGGGCAAAGCCCTTAACGATGTAGCGGCCCGCGACGTACGCGTGCTCGTCGTCGGAAATCCGGCCAACACCAATGCGCTGATCGCGATGAAGAATGCGCCGTCACTCAAGCCGCAGTCGTTCACAGCGATGACGCGCCTCGATCACAACCGTGCGCTGTCGCAACTGGCCGAAAAAACGGGCTGTCACGTGAATGACATCCAGAAAATGATCATCTGGGGAAATCATTCGGCGACGCAGTACCCCGACATCAACCACTGCCTTGTGAAGGGTCAGCCGGCTCGCTCCTTGGTGGACGCCAACTGGATCGAAAAGGATTTCATCCCGACCGTGCAGCAACGCGGCGCTGCCATCATCAAGGCCCGCGGCGCCTCCTCCGCCGCTTCTGCAGGCTCGGCCGCTATCGATCACATCCGCGACTGGTTCCGCGGCTCTTCCGCTGGCGATTGGGTATCCATGGGCATTCCCTCGGATGGCAGCTACGGTATTCCCGAAGGCGTCATCTACTCGTATCCGGTCGTCTGCCGTAATGGCCAGTACGAAATCGTACAGGGCCTTGCGATCGACGAGTTCAGCCGTCAGCGCATGGATGCCACGCACAAGGAATTGCTGGAAGAGCGGGACGGCGTAAAGGATCTACTCGGCTAACCCCCCTCGCTCAAGCGAACTCATCAAGAGGGGCCGCATCGGCCCCTCTTTTTTTGTCTGACCTCTTGTAGGCTATGGCCATGACTAACGCGATCATCTCCATCACTCTGGCCCTTCTCGCCGCCTGGGCGCTCACCGCCACCGGCGGCATCATCGCACTGCTCTTCGTGGCAGCCGTGTTGTATCTCGCCTATAAACGATTGAGCTTGCTGGCATTCACCGCCACGTTCTTCGTACTGCTAACAGCGTACAGCGCCGCCGGCGAACCAGCGGGTATATGGAAGGGAATTCTTTGGCTGCTTTTCTTTGTTTTAGTGGCGTTCAATGTGCATCCGATGCGAAAGGCGGTGATAACGCGACCCTTCATGAAGATCTATCGACGCATGTTGCCGTCGATGTCCTCGACGGAGCGCGAAGCACTCGAAGCGGGCACCGTATGGTGGGACGGTGAGCTCTTCACCGGTAATCCCGACTGGTCGAAGTTACTCGGGGCCAAGACGCCGCGACTGACTGCTGAAGAACAAGCTTTTCTGGATGGCCCCTGTGAAGACCTCTGTCGAATGATTGACGACTTCGACATTACTCATCGTCGTGGCGATATGCCGCCCGAAGTGTGGGAGTTCCTGAAGAGCAAAGGCTTCTTCTCGATGATCATCCAGAAGAAGTACGGTGGTCTCGAGTTCTCCGCCTATGCACACTCATGTGTACTGGCCAAACTCTCGAGTCGTAGCGCCGTCGTCTCATCAACTGTGGCCGTGCCCAACTCGCTCGGCCCCGGCGAGCTGCTGCAGCACTACGGCACGGAAGATCAAAAAAATCATTACCTGCCGCGCTTGGCACGCGGTGAAGATATCCCTTGCTTCGCGCTCACAGGGCCAAGAGCAGGTTCCGATGCTGCGTCGCTCCCGGATACGGGTGTGATTTGTCGCGGGCAATGGCAAGGCCAAGACATCATCGGCATCCGCCTGAATTTCTCCAAGCGCTACATCACGTTGGCGCCGGTCGCGACGGTCATTGGCTTGGCTTTCCGTCTTTTCGATCCGGAACGTTTACTCGGTGATCGGGAAGATATCGGCATCACCTGCGCGCTTATCCCGCGTGGCACGCCGGGCGTCTCGATCGGCCGACGTCATTTCCCGCTCAACGTGCCGTTCCAGAATGGCCCTATCCATGGCGAAAACGTCTTCGTGCCGCTCGATTTCATCATCGGGGGTCCGAAAATGGCAGGCCAGGGCTGGCGGATGCTTGTTGAGCAATTGTCTGTGGGTCGATGCATCTCCCTTCCCTCAAGCGGAACGGGCGGTGGCAAGGCGGCCGTCTTCGCCACCGGCGCCTATTCGCGAATCCGCCGGCAATTCAACATGCCGGTTGGTCAGTTCGAAGGAATCGAGAGCGTTATCGCGCGCATGGTAGGACTGACATACACGATGGATGCCGCACGATCCGTGACGGCCGGCGCGATCGACGGCGGAGAAAAGCCCTCAGTGCCTTCAGCCATGTTGAAGTATCACGTCACGGAAATGAGCCGCATGGTCGCTAACGACGCGATGGACGTTCATGGCGGTAAGGGTATTTGTCTTGGCCCCAAAAATTACCTCGGCCGCGGTTATCAAGTCGTTCCAGTCGCCATCACGGTCGAGGGAGCGAATATTCTCACGCGCAGCCTCATCATCTTCGGACAAGGGGCGATTCGTTGTCATCCGTTCGTTCTCAAGGAAATGGAAGCCGCACGAAATCCCGATCGTCAGCGCGGTGTCGACGATTTCGACGCCGCCCTGTTTGGTCATATCGGATTCACCTTGAGCAACGCTGTGCGCTCCTTCGTGATGGCATTGACCAACGCGCGTTTCACGGCTGCACCCGACGCTGGTCTCGCAACGCGCTACTACCAACATATTGTTCGTTTTTCCGCGAGCTTCGCTTTCGCGGTCGATGTGGCGATGTTGTCGTTGGGCGGTTATCTGAAAAAGAAGGAAAATCTCTCTGCCCGCCTCGGCGACGTTTTGTCATACATGTATCTGGCATCGATGGTGCTCAAGCACTACGAGAACCAAGGTCGTCGCAAGGAAGATCTACCCATCGTTGAATGGGCATGTCGTCACCTGCTGTATCAGGCCCAAGAACAGCTGCACGGCTTCCTGCGAAATTTCCCGAACCGTTTTCTGGCTGCCACGATGCGCTTTCTGATTTTTCCACGTGGCTTGCAATACTCGGCACCCGACGATCGACTGGGTCGCAAGCTCGCCGCGCTCGTCACCTCACCGACTGAGACTCGAGATCGTCTTTGTTATCCGGTCTACCGTCGGATCGAACAAGGCAACGCCCTCGGCCTGCTGCAAGAAGTGCTCGAAATGGCAGAGCGCGCCGAAAGTCTTGAAAAGCGAATCCGTGTCGAAGGCGTCAAAACAGGTCGAATCCACTCGTTGGACCTGCCTGGACAAATCGCCGAGGCGCAAGAGATCGGCATTATCAACGCCGACGAAGCTGTGTGGTTGCGGGCCTATGATCGCAAGGTCATGGATTTGATCCATGTCGATGATTTTGCGCCAGACGAACTTGGCACACAGTCACAACCGCGCATGCAGGTGTCACTCAAAATCAACGAGCACGACGTCGTTTCGTGAATTGTCTGAACTGCAATGCTCCGCTGACTGGCGCGTTCTGCGCCAGCTGCGGGCAGCGGCACGTCACAAAGCAACCGACCGTTGCTTACTTGCTGGAAGAGACGGTCGAAACGCTGACGCATGCCGATTCGCGGCTGTGGATCACGCTGCGTTATCTGATGACCAAACCGGGCTTTCTGACCCGTGAGTATTTCGCGGGTCGCCGTAGCGCCTATCTGCCGCCGATTCGTCTCTATCTGATTATCAGCGTCATATTTTTCCTGCTGGCCTCGTTACCACCAGCAAACGAGACTCGCCATAAGCCGATCGAACTCGACACGACCACCGAGAATCGATTTTGCGAATGGCAATTCGAGGGGCCTTTCGCAGATTTTCTCCAACCGCGATTTCGAGCGGCATGCGAACGAATGAAGGTCGACAACGGCGCCAAGCTCGTCGAGAACTTTCAACGTAATGCGCCCAAAGCGATGTTCGTGCTGCTACCGGCTTTCGCCGCGCTGATGATGTTGTTTTTCTGGAGTCCACGACGGCTGTATGCCGAGCATCTGCTCTTTCTAATCCACAATCACAGCGCGATCTTCGCAATCTTGGTGCTCGATTCGCTCGCAGCCTATGTGCTGCCCGTTGCCGTCGGTGGATGGTTGAGTGGAGCCATCTTTGGCTATCTCACCTGGTATTGCTGGCGGGCACTCCGTGTGTTCTACGACAAGAGTCTCCCGAAGACGTCATGGCTGTTCGTCATGCTGGGCCTCGTGTATTGGATTTTGGCCTTGATGACCTTGATATTGACCGGCTTCGCCTCGCTTCTCGCAAGCTAAAAGATGCTCCGCCCACAGAGGGTCATACTGCATGTCGACATGGATGCGTTCTACGCATCGGTCGAACAACGGGATAACCCGCGGTTGCGTGGCCAACCGCTGATCGTAGGCGGAGTGAGTGGTCGAGGCGTCGTCGCTGCGGCAAGCTATGAGGTGCGCGCATTCGGAGTGCGCTCGGCTATGCCAGTGAGTCGTGCCCTGCAGCTATGCCCAGACGCTATCTGCGTACGACCACGGATGGCGCGATATGCGGAAGTGTCCGCGCAGATCTTCGAGATATTCAACGAATTCACGCCCTTGGTAGAGGGCCTGTCTCTCGACGAGGCTTATCTCGATGTCACCGCGAGTCTCGCTTTAAAAGGTGATGCCGTTTCAATCGCTCGGGATGTTAAGCGCTTGATACGAGAGCGTACCGGGCTCAACGCATCCGTGGGTGTTGCACCCAACAAGCTCGTTGCCAAGATTGCGTCTGATCTTGATAAACCGGACGGTCTCACGGTCGTTGATCCCGACCGCATACCCGAAACGCTCGGACCGCTATCAGTCAAACGTCTTCCGGGACTTGGGCGTAAGAAGGGCGATGAACTGCTTACCGCCGGCATCAAGACCATCGGCGATTTGCAAAGAGCAACGGACACTCAACTAGATCGATGGTTCGGTCGACATGCATCGTACTGGCGCGCTCGAGCAAACGGCATCGATGATAGAGCGGTCGAGCCTGAACACGATGAGAAATCGGTCAGCAACGAGGAGACTTATTCGAACGATCTCACGGATGAACGTGAGATGTTCGCAGAAATCAGTGCGCTCAGCGACAAGGTCAGCGCCAGACTACGTCGCAAAGGATTGCGCGCGCGCTGTGTCGGGATCAAGGTTCGCCAAGCTGATTTCGTGACGTTCAGTCGCCAAAAGACGCTCGCCGCTGCCACTGACGAAACTCGTCTCGTGATGACCACGGCAACCGATTTACTACGCGCTTTTCTGCGTGAAAAGCCCCGGACGAAAGTGCGCCTACTGGGGGTAACAACCTCGGAATTCGATGCGGCTCAGCAGCCAGATCTATTTTCAGACGTTATTAAACCAACATCGTCGATCGATACGACCATCGATGCCATTCGTCAAAAGTTCGGCACTGTTGCTGTTGCTCGAGCAAGCGGACTCTTAAGAAAGAGTGACCGATCGCGGTCGACACCATCCCGTCGACGCGAAGATTAATCCGCAGATCGCCCCCGCCACAGCGCCAAAAATATGCGCATCGGTCGCAACGAGTACACCACTAATCAGAGCGCCTGTATCGGATAGTTGTTCGAAAGCCAACTTGAGCAAACCGACGAATGCCGCTACGAACGCGAGCCGCTCACCGTCAGCTATTCGGATCGCGATACCGGCGGCTGCGATCGAGTGAATCAGGGCGGACGATCCGACGTACCACTCGAAGGCCGTCAGCCACCATAAACCCAAATCAATGGAGATGATCGCGACGGCCGATACGATCACCCAACCCTTCTTGGTCAAGGCATTGGATAGCCAGGCGAACACCAACCCGAATCCGGCTGCGTTTAGCAGCGCGTGACGCAAATCAAGATGTAACCAGTGTGCACACCAACTGCGCCAGAGCCATTCGATGGGAGGCGCCTCTCGAGACCAGCGTAGCAACTCGCGAATCGGCTCAGGGATAAGCCCACCCACAAGGAAACTGATCGCAATCAAGGCTGCGATCGCCAGATCTATTCGTCGGGACACAACTGATATCGGTGAGCGTGACCGACGGGTGTAGCACTCGCGAGCGCCGCATATCCTGGCGATGGTAGCTCGAGACTGCCAATGTTAACTTCGGCGATCTTCGTTGGTCCTTCAATACCAACGGCATAGTCTCGCGCCGGCATCGTGAATCCATCGCCACGGCACTTCAAATAGGCTTCTTTGCGCGTCCAGATTTTTAAAAAGACCTCATCCCGCGCGGATTCCGAGGCTGCTTCCGCTTGACGCAGCAGCGCTTGCTCATCAGCGGTGAAGACGCGTTTGGCGAGTTGCGAGGCGCGCGGTACAGAGCGCGGCACTTCGATATCTACGCCGATGCTCGCACGCAGACTGACACCAACGAGTAATAACGAGCCGCTATGACTGAGGTTGAAGTGACAATGCTGGTGAGGCGGTTTGAGCGCAGGCTTCCCATGTTCATCCAATTCGAAGCGCAGCTCGATCGGCCTCTGATCCAACAGGCTGGCCAGAATCCGCCGCAGCACCATACGAGAGCTGATGAAGCGCTCCCGGGAAATTCCCTCCGGCTTGAGTCTTGCTCGTTCCCAATCAAGTGGATCGAGACATTCTCGATGCTCGTCACTGGAGCTGTCCCATCGGTCAAGATCAGTCAACCATAGATGACAGTCTTCGCTCGGCACGAGCGCCGCAACGGAGCCGAGAGAGTGCGGCGATAGCGCAAGCCAAGATGAGCCAACGGTAGGCACGGTGCGCGCGACTATGCCGCGCAGCCTCAGTCCATGCAATACTCCAATCTGGAAAGGGGGACACCGCGGATTTCCGCGGCCGTAGACGCATGTCTTTCATTCTTGATGCGCTGAAAAAATCTGAAGAAGAACGGCTCCGTCAACAAAATCCGTCGACGCTGCCAACCTCCGCGCTACGCTCGAGCGGCAGAACGCCATCGTGGGTATGGGCTCTGCTCGGGCTATTGGCCGTCAATCTCGTGGTTCTCGCCTTCGTCTTGGTGAAGCCGGCGACCTCGCTACCGGCAGCAGCTCCTGTTCCACCATCGACGGTGACACCGCTGATCGCTCCATCGATCGCGCCATCAATCGCAACAGCCACGGATAGACTGCCCTCAGCGCCTGATGCGAGTGCGCCAACGGCCATGCCGTCGGCGCCTACACCAAGGTCGGACACGAGGCCGACGCCAGCAGTTGCCTCGCTTGCCGCCGTACCCACTCGCGATCAGCAGATAGCCGCCGGCGCCAATCTGCCGGTCACGACACTCAATCTCCACGTTTACGATGCAGATCCGAGTAAGCGATTCATCCTGCTCAATGGCGAGCGTCTACGCGAGAGTGACGCAAGTCGTGACGGTCTCAAGGTCCTTTCCATCACGCCCGAGGGAGTCGTCTTGTCTTACGGAAGCTCCTCGTTTGCCGTTTCGATTGAGGGACGCTAATGGCCCAGACTGTCGTAATGGATGAGCTCGACGGTCTGCAACTGGCCAACGCGCTGCGCGCAGGGATCTACCGTCTGTTCGAACGCACCGATCACATCAACAAGATCAATGTATTCCCCGTTCCGGATGGCGATACGGGTACGAATATGTCGATGACCTTGAGCGCTGTGCTTGCGGCGATCGATCGTGCTCCGGAACCGCATGCGGGAACGCTACTCGTTCGGGCGGCCGATGCGGCACTGGATGGTGCTCGTGGTAACTCGGGGGCGATCCTTGCGCAGTTTTTGCTTGGTCTCGGTGATGGCGCGGGTCATCTGGCACGTCTTGGTCGTCGCGAGTTTGTCGCTGCGGTCAACAAGGGATCTGTCTATGCGAGAGACGCATTAAGCCAACCGCGCGAAGGCACGATTCTGACGGTACTGAGAGAATTCGCTCATGCATCCGAGGCAACGCTCGGACAATCCCGAAACTTCGGAGAGTTATTTTCAGAGGCTCTAGTACGCGTCCGCACCAGCTTAGAGGCGACGCGCTCGCAGCTCGACGAACTGCGCATCGCCAATGTCGTCGATGCGGGGGCTCTTGGATTCGTCGAAGTACTCGAGGGTATGCGACGGTTTCTGGAGACGGGCGAAGTAGGCCCCGTCGTTGCGCCACTGCACGTGGGTGACGAGGCCATGGCTGATGGCGGTAGCTTGTCGGCTGATCAGGACTTCCGCTACTGCACTGAATGTTTGATCACCGCTAGCGAAGAGCGACAACTCGATCTGCGTCAGCTGCGAGAGCACTTCGCCGAAAAGGGCGCGAGCCTCGTGGTCAGTGGCAACAAGTACAAGGCGCGGATTCATATCCACACCAACATGCCCGACGACGTGTTTCGTCTGGCGGCAGATTACGGCGTCGTATCAGCGCAGAAAGCTGACGACATGCAATTACAGCAATCGGCAGCCCATCACAGAAAAACTCAGAGAATCGCGATCGTCACAGACTCCGGGGCCGACATACCGGATTCGTTCACCGAACGACTTGGCATCATGATGGTGCCGGTGCGGATTCAATTCGGAGCTCGCTCTTATCTCGATAAGGTGAGCATGACACCGAGTGAATTCTATCGAGAGTTGCTCGTGAATCCGGAGCATCCGAAAACATCCCAGCCACCGCCGGGTGACTTCCGGCGCATGTTCGAATTTCTGGCCTCGCACTATGAAGGCGTCGTGTCGGTGAATCTCACCGCGCGTCACAGCGGCACTTGGGATGCCGCAACCAAGGCTGCTGATCGCGTGGCTCCGGCAGGCAAGCCGATCCGCGCAATCGATAGTCGTAATGCCTCGGTCGGACAAGGACTCGTCACGATCGCCGCTGCCGAGGCAGCAGCAGCGGGTGGCGACATAGATGCCGTGGCCGCTGCCGCTCGCACGGCGCTTGAGCAGACTCGTACTTTCGCACTACTCAAAGACATCAAGTTTGCGGTACGCGGTGGTCGAGTCCCCGCTATCGTCGGCACGATCGCCAAATGGCTACGCCTCAACGTCATCCTGCACACGCATCCGGACGGCCGTATTGCCGCGGGCAGCGGGCTCATCGGCCGACTCAATCTAAGACAACGCTTTGCAAGGCATGTGGTGAAGCAGGTAGGCGCGTTGGCGCCCAACGAGACACTGCGAATTTTGGTAGGCCACGGCGATCTACCGAAAGAAGCCGAACTTCTGCAAGCAGACTTGCTCAGGCTGCTCGATCCGACTCGTATCGAGTGGTTGGCAGTGACCGAGATGAGTCCGGCGGTCGGCGTGCACGGCGGACCCGGAACTCTAATCGTGGCAGTTCAACGCAAAGCGGCAACGACCTCAGGCGGAGCCTGAACGAGTTCGATCAAAACGCCCTCACCGGCGATAGGAAACTCGTCGTTCGACTTCGGGTGCAGAAAACAAATATCGTGACCTGCCGCACCCTTACGGATGCCGCCAGGCGCGAAGCGCACGCCGCGGCTAGTAAGCCACTCGACGGCTTTAGGTAAATCGTCAATCCACAGACCGATGTGATTGAGTGGCGTTTGATGCACAGCCGGCTTCTTGTCTGGATCGAGCGGCTGCATCAGATCAACCTCCACCGTATATGCGCCGCGACCCATCGCACAAATATCTTCATCAACGTTTTCGCGTTCGCTGACGAAGTTGCCGGTGACGTCGAGTCCCAACATATCGACCCACAGCGTCTTGAGACGCTGTTTGTCGGGTCCGCCGATGGCGACCTGCTGAATACCGAGAACCTTGAATGGCCGCTCTGCTGCGATCGACATGACCGACAACCTCACTCGAATCGCATGATGACTTGATCGACGGCGAGGCTATCGCCCTTCTTGGCAACCACGTCGGTCACTACGCAATCCTGCGTCGCAAAGAGAATATTCTCCATCTTCATGGCCTCGATGGCGGCAAGCTTTTCACCGGCGCGAACCGTCTGTCCCGGTTGTACGGCCACATCGACCAGCAAGCCGGGCATTGGTGACAACAACACTTTGGACAAATCGGGTGGCGCCTTGAACGGCATCAAAGCTTCAAGCTCCGCCTGACGTGGCGAAAAGACACGCGCGAACAACGAGGCGCCGTTGTGAGAAATGCGGTAGCCAAGACCGGCTCGTTCTATTTGCGCACAGAAGGTACGTCCATCAAAACTGCCATGCACGGCGATGTCGCGAAGATTGTCCTCGAAGGAAACCTCGTGCGTTTGCCCTGCGATCGTCACGTGAAACGCAGCACCCGCAGGACGCACCGTCACAGGGATCTGATCGCGACGACCCGACTCATCGGTCAAGACGATAACGAACTCCTCGCGAATACGAACCTCGCGGTGACGACGTTGGCCCGTTAAGGTCGCAGCGCGTTCACGCGAGCGGCGATGTGACACTGCCGCCAATGCCAACAAGAAGCCAGCCTGCTCGTGTGCCACGCTGCTCGCTGAGAATCCTTTCGGATAGTGCTCGGCTATGAATCCAGTATTGAAATCACCAGCCGTGAATTTCGGATGTGCGAGCAACGCCGCCTGGAACGGGATGTTGCTCGAGATGCCGCGTATCACGAAACCGTTGAGCGCTTCACGCATCCGCGCGATGGCTTCGTTTCGATCACGTCCATGCGTGATCAGCTTGGCGATCATCGAGTCGTAAAACATCGGGATCTCGCCACCTTCGTAAACGCCGGTGTCGACACGTACGCCACCGCCCTGAGGAACAGGTTGTGAAGCCTCCATGTTCTGTTCGGGGGGGCGATATTTCACCAATCTTCCCGTCGAGGGGAGGAAGTTGCGATACGGATCCTCGGCATTGATGCGGCACTCGATAGCCCAGCCGTTGCGCGCAATCTCGCTCTGCTTAAATGAGAGCTTCTCACCTGCTGCAACACGAATCATTTGTTCGACGAGATCGAGACCTGTGATGCACTCGGTCACCGGGTGCTCCACCTGCAGTCGCGTGTTCATCTCGAGGAAGTAGAAACTCTTATCCTTTCCGACGACGAACTCGACTGTGCCTGCACTCTGATAGTTGACGGCTTTGGCCAAGGCAACAGCCTGCTCGCCCATGGCTTTGCGAGTTTTATCATCGAGAAAGGGGCTCGGCGCCTCTTCAATAACTTTCTGGTGTCGACGCTGAATGGAACACTCGCGCTCCCACAGATAAACGCAGTTACCGTGAGCGTCACCAAGCACTTGGATCTCGATGTGGCGCGGCTCTTCGACGAACTTTTCGATGAAGACGCGATCGTCACCGAAACTGTTACGCGCCTCATTACGACAGGAAGTGAAGCCATCAAAGGCTTCTTTGTCGTTCCAGGCAACGCGCAAGCCTTTACCGCCACCGCCTGCGCTCGCCTTGATCATCACCGGATAGCCGATTCCCTTGGCGATATCGACGGCCTTCTCCGCGGACTCGATCGGATTGTTATAACCCGGGATCGTGTTGACCTTTGCCTTCGCTGCTAGTTCTTTGGACGCGATCTTGTCGCCCATGGCCGCGATTGAAGCCGTCTTAGGACCGATGAAGATGATGCCTTCTTCCTCGACGCGACGAGCAAACTCGGCATTCTCGGACAGAAATCCGTAGCCAGGATGAACCGCCTCGGCACCGGTTTTCTTACAGGCCGCGATGATCTTGTCGGCAACTAGATATGACTCGCGCGACGGCGCCGGACCCAACAATACGGCTTCGTCGGCTAACTCGACATGACGCGCGTCACGGTCCGCTTCTGAATACACCGCAACCGTCTTGATACCCATGCGGCGGGCCGTCTTGATGACGCGACA
>JACCDH010350357.1_pt1 | contig 136136 bp, 128 predicted proteins | sample 7442481 | NCBI WGS metagenome assembly JACCDH01 (sample SAMN15323433, study PRJNA562643) | freshwater metagenome | isolation source: river surface water | place: USA:Blue River Watershed | collected 2017-08-15
GATTCTGTTTCGCATTTGTCCTTACATGACCCCAATACACTTAAAAATAAAAAAGAGATTAGTAAAAGAGGATTATTGACGAATGAATTTATAAGATTTGTTTTCATATTGATTGGTAATGTTAAGGATTAGTTAAAATCCAATAACTTTGTACTACAATTATATAAACAAAAATTTGAAGAAAAAAAAATATATTAAATTAATTTATAAGTAGATAATACTACCAAAGATAAAATTTATAACATATATATGTTACTTTTTTAATAAAACTATAAATATTAAATAAAATACAACTTATTAAGTTCAACCTCTATTTAAACTGTTGAATCACTTTCACCAATTCATGTTTGGGGATAGCGCCGCTTTTGCGCCAAAGCATTTTTCCTTGTTTGAAAACCATAAAGGTAGGTACTCCTTGAATTTGGTAGGCATTGGCTACTTGTGGATTTTTGTCTACATCTATTTTAATAATAGAAGCTTGGTCGCCCACTATTTCTTTAACTTCTTTCAACACAGGTGCCATCATTTTACATGGTCCACACCATTCTGCAAAAAAGTCAACCAAAACTGGTTGTTCGCTATTGATAATCTCTGTAAAGTTCATAATTATTGATTGGTTTTAACAGGTTCTTTTTTTAACAGACTCAGTAACAATCCTCCCATAATAGCGCCGTAAACGGTACTGTTTATTGGTTTGGAGGTGATGGCGCACGAACCACTTGCACAACCAACATAATGGTAATACAAATAGCCTCCCGTAGCACCTACTATTACGCCAATAATGACTAGCGCATTTTCCTTAACGAACTTCTTCAAATTCAACATCTTGTATTGATTTATTGTTGTTTTTTTTAATAGGCGTTGCACAAGCACCACCGGCGCAACCAAAACCAAATAAAGCCATGGAAGCAAATAAGCTTCCCATTATTCCTAAGCCCCAATCGTGAACCATCACCCCTTGGGCAATAATTACACCACCCAATACTAATCTTACTATTCTAGCAAAATTCCACTGACTTAAAATTCTATCTTTTAACATTTTTGTTTTTTAATTTAATAAACAGCTCATTACCCTGTCTTTTTTGAAATGAATTGTAACACGGTTCCATTTTCAAAACCTCAAATTGCTCATTAAAACACAACTCATATTCTTCTTTTGTACCTCCAAATGGTGGTCCAGGAGTTTGAAAATGGCTGGCAAACAGCAATCCAACTATTAACCCATCAGGCTTTAGTAAATCGCTCATTTTATTGACATATTTCTCTCTCAACGAAGGGTGAAGTGCACAATAAAAGGTTTGTTCTATTATTAAGTCATATTGGGCTTGGTGTTCAAAAAAATCACCTTCAACTATTTTTATTGAGGAATTTCCTTTGTACTTTTCTTGGAGTTGTTGAACCAAGGTTGGAGAAATGTCTATCAATGTTACATTAGTAAAACCTAAGTTTAGTAAATAATCTGCCTCGTATGAATTACCACAACCAGGAATTAAAATACTTATAGATTTGTTTTCTAAAGTATCAAAGTAGGCTTTTAGGGGAGGCGAAACCTCCCCTAAATCCCACCCTATTTGATGGTCTTGATACCGACTGTCCCAATACGCTTTATTGAAAGGTGTATCTGTCAAAATTACTTAACTAAACCACTTACATTTTGCCAAGTGCCACCATTGATTACATTGGTAAAACCATTTTTTTCTAATATGGCTTTTGCTTGACTACTTCTGCTTCCACTTCTGCAAAAAACTACAATGTGTTTTTTGTTTTTGAACTTAGCTATTTGGTTTTGAACTTGGTCGAGTGGAATATTTACAGCACCTTTTGCTGTTCCATCGGCAAATTCTCCCGATGTTCTTACGTCTACCAAATAAGCACCTTCATTAATAGCAGCTTGTAATTGGGTATTGTCACCTTGTGCGAATAGATTACTAAAAAAATTAAACATAACGAATAGTCCTCCTAATATTAAGATTGTTTTAAAACTTTTGACTGACATACAAAATCTGATTTAGGTACATTGGTATTAGAAATAGCGGCAAAACCACCCTCTACTTCTGTAAAATTACGGTATCCTCTTGCTTGTAAAATACTAGCGGCAATCATGCTTCTGTATCCACCTGCGCAATGCATAAAGAAATGTTCTTCAGGTTTAACATCTTTGATCCACTCATTAATATCTGCTAATGGCATACTGTATGCTTCGTCCACATGCTCTGCTGCATATTCTGATTCTTTTCTTACATCCACAATTTTAGATTCACCAATTTTAACTTGTTGTGCAAATGTCTCAGCAGTAATACGATTGACTTTGTCTGTTTCTTTACCTGACGCTAACCAAGCTTGATAACCGCCTTTTAAATGTCCTAAAACATTATCAAAACCTACTCTACTCAATCTGGTTACTACTTCTTCCTCTTCACCTTCATTCGTTACTAACAAAATAGGTTGTTTAACATCTATAATCATAGCACCAACCCAAGGCGCAAAGTCACCTTTTATACCAATATTGATAGACTGAGGAACGAAACCTTTTGCAAAATCACCATTTGCTCTTGTATCTAAAATCACTGCACCAGTTTCCTCTGCAGCCACTTCAAATTCTTCAACGGTTAATGCACGCATACCATTGTTTAATACATTTTCGAAACTGTCATAACCAAATTTGTTCATGGCAACGTTCATTCCAAAATAACCTGGAGGAGGTAACAAACCATCCGTTACAGCTGCAATAAAGGCTTCTTTATTGGGTTGATTTAAGGCATAGTTCATTTTCTTTTGATTACCTAAAGTATCAACAGTTTCTTTCATCATGTTTTTACCACAAGCACTACCGGCACCGTGAGCAGGATACACAATAACATCATCAGCCAATGGCATAATTTTGTTATTTAAACTTTCGTACAATAAACCAGCTAAATCCTCTTGAGTCATACTTGCTGCTTTTTGAGCTAAGTCTGGACGACCTACATCTCCTAAAAACAGAGTATCTCCACTAAAAATAGCATGGTCTTTTCCGTTTTCATCTATCAACAAATAAGTAGTACTTTCCATGGTATGTCCCGGAGTGTGTAATACTTTTATTTGTATATCACCCACTTTCAATACTTGATTATCTGTAGCGATAATGGCTTCAAAAGTTGGTTGAGCTGTTGGTCCATAAATGATAGGAGCACCTGTTTTTTTACTTAAATCCACGTGTCCACTTACGAAATCTGCGTGAAAATGTGTTTCTAAAATGTATTTTAACTGAACACCATCTCTTTGTAAACGCTCCATGTAAGGTTGGGTTTCTCTAAGTGGGTCAATAATAACAGCCTCACCATTCGACGTGATGTAATAAGCTCCTTGAGCTAAACATCCTGTGTAAATTTGTTCTACTTGCATAATATTCTTATTTTATGGTACAAAATTAATTGTAGTTTTTATTAATTAACGTTACTTTGGTTACACAGAACCTAACTTTCCAAAATACTCTTTTTTAAGATTGTAATTTTATTGCGACCCAACTCTACCACGCCCTCATCTTCTAGCTGCTTTAAAAGTCTTGAAACTACTACCCTAGCTGTTGCTAGCTCATTTGCCAACTGCTCATGCGACACCAATATGACATTACTTTTCATTAAATCTGCTTTTTTTCTTAATAGCAATAATAACCTCTCATCTACTTTTTTAAAGGCTATGGCATTCACCACTTCCAATAATTCCTCGAATCTTTTATGATACAATCTGAAAATATAATCAAGCCACTGAGGATAATCACGAATAAATAATGTTACTTTCTCAACAGGTAAAAACAATATTTCGGCGTCTTCTTCTACTTCAGCCCTTACCTTTGAGGTTTCGTTGTGCATTCCACCCAAAAAAGACATGATACAACTTTCACCTGCTTTGATGTAATATAGAAAAATTTCTCTCCCTTCATCATCGCTTCTCATTACTCTTATACTTCCTTTGGTTACAATAGGAATAGATCTAATGCTTGCATTTTCATCTAAAATAATATCCCCTGCTTTGTAATTCTTTACGATACTGTTGTCATATAACTTTTGACGTAATTCGCCGGTAATATTAAATTCCTGTTCTATTGCATGTTCACTCATATTTGCAAATATACAAAAAAACTTTTTGGCAATATTGGGTTTATTGCAAATAACATTATCAATAGAATTGATTGACTGCAATCATAAAATCAAATTGATGATTAATTAAATATTCCATTAAATTTGCCCTTATGACTGATATAGAAATTGCTCAATCTGTAGCTATAAGACCCATTAAAGAAATAGCTGCTAAATTAAATATCCAAGAAGATGATTTAGAATTTTATGGCAAATACAAAGCAAAACTCCCTTTGTCTTTGCTCAATCAAGAAAAAATCAATAAGAATCATTTGATTTTAGTGACCGCGATTACGCCTACTCCCGCTGGTGAAGGTAAAACTACGGTAACGATAGGTCTCAATGAAGGTCTTAATAAAATTGGCAAGTCTTCAATTGCTGTGTTGAGAGAACCTTCGCTAGGACCAGTTTTTGGAATTAAAGGAGGTGCAGCAGGTGGAGGCTATTCTCAGGTTATTCCAATGGAAGATATTAACTTACACTTTACAGGCGATTTTAGTGCCATTGAAAAAGCCAATAATTTCCTAGCTGCCATCATTGATAATGTCATTCAAAACCCCAATCATTCAATAAAAATTGATCCAAAAACTGTGGTTTGGAAACGCGTGATGGATATGAATGACCGCAGTTTGAGAGATATTATCACTGGGGTTGGGCCAAAATCAAATGGTGTAATGCGTCAGGGTGGATTCAATATTACAGCAGCTTCTGAAATTATGGCCATTCTTTGCATGTCCAATTCTTTAAAAGATTTGAAAGAAAAAATCGGCAATATCTTTATTGGTTTTACCTATCAAAACGAACCCGTTTATGCCTCACAATTAAAGGTTCAAGAGGCCATGACTATCTTATTAAAAGATGCCATAAAACCCAATTTAGTTCAGACCCTAGAAGGCAACCCTGCTATTATTCACGGTGGACCTTTTGCCAATATTGCCCAAGGCACTAACACCATTATTGCGACTAAAATGGGCTTATCTTTAGCAGATTACGTGGTAACAGAGGCTGGTTTTGGTGCTGATTTGGGTGCCGAAAAATTCTTAAACTTAAAATGTGTATATGGTCAATTAAAACCGAAAGCCATGGTTATTGTTGCCACCATTAGAGCTCTTAGACATCACGGAGGTGCAAAAACAGATGAATTAAATACGCCAAACATAGAAAGAGTGAAAAATGGTTTTGCTAATCTAGAAAAACACATAGAAAATGCAACAAAGTTTGGTTTAAAACCTATAGTTGCTATCAACTATTTTAACACAGATTCAGAAGAAGAAATAAACTTATTAATATCGATGTGTGCTGATTTAGGCGTAAATGCCGTTTTGAGTAAAGGTTGGGGATTGGGAGGAAATGGCACAATGGAACTTGCAGAAGCAGTTGTTAATCAGATTGAAAAAGACGAAAATCATTACAAACCTTTGTATGATTGGAAATTGACTATTAAGGAAAAAATTAAGACTATAGCCGAAGAAATATATGGTGCTACTTCAATAGAATATACCCCTAAAGCTTTGGGTGACTTGAAACAAATAGACAAATTGGGATTAAGCCACTTGCCTATTTGTATGGCAAAAACACAAAAATCTTTTTCAGACAATGAGAAATTAGTTGGACGACCTCAGGGATTTTCAATCACCATTAGAGAGTTTGAAATAGCCTCAGGGGCTGGCTTTGTAATTCCAATATTAGGCAGCATGATGCGAATGCCCGGACTACCCAATGTTCCTGCGTCTGAACACATGTTTATCAACGATGAAGGTTTGATAAGTGGATTGAGTTAGGTAACTAAAAATGAAAGTTTAGAATAACGTTTAAATTATTCATATTCACTTTATTAATAATAAAACGGTTTTCTAAGAATCCTGAATAGGCATTGATTTTATGTACCCATAACACTTGTAAATCAAACCCTTCTAATTCACCTTTGAAGTGATATCTTACATCTGCATTAATTTGATAATATGATGGCATCCCATATTTATTGAGTCGCACATTTTTAACATCAGGCAAGTCAAAATAGCCTGCGCCTAAACTGTATTTGAAATTAGAGTTCAAGGGTTGAAACGATGATTTCAAAACCAAAGCATTTACATCTCCAAAACCTTCATTTCTCTCTCTAGGCAAAAATGTGTAAAAAGGATCTCTGCCCCACTCACGAGGCATTAAATATCGCCCGTGTGCCGTAATTCTATTGTAATTTGCACTTATTGAATAACGTTTGTGTTTAATTCCTATTCTTCCTCCCAAAGTTAATCCCCTTTCTGATGTTGGAAAATAGGTTTTATGAAAACTGTCATTTCCGCCATTATTTAAAGCATGTTGATACACTGACTGGAATCCAAAGTTTAATTCGTGACTTGGACTCAAGGTATGCTTATAATTGGTTTCAAAATAAACTGAATGGAATATATTTTCTGCCACCAAATCCCAAATTTGTACATTTAAATTCTTCGCAACTTTGGCATTTAACCCAAAATGAAAAATCCCTTTTGAGGATAAATTCCCTTTGTAATTAGATGGATTTCCGTCAATATTAATTCCTGAAGGATACACACCTATTGAATTGGCAACAGTTGCATATTCCAATGTGCTCCTTGGTGAAACTTGAAAAATATAACCACCTTCTAATTTAACTTTTGAACTTAATTTTATATCAGACCACAAGGCGTCTACTTCAGTAGGTCTCATTCTTCCATCCTGAAGATTTACAAATGGTGTGTTAACCAACTGTTTGCCAAATGTAATTTTAGATGAATTAAAATTGTATTTCAAATACAATTCTTCTAGTCTGTCTAAATTGAATTTGTTGTGAACATCATTCAAATCAAACAACCCGATTTCATATCGGTTCATAGCTCTTGTACTTGGATCAAGATGTTCAAAATCAGATGAACCAATATTGAAAATATAAAAGCCACTTACACCAAATTGGAAATTATGAAATTTAGCTGTTTCAAATTTCAAACCTCCACCAACTGCATTGGCAAAGTAGTCTGTCAAATCACCTTGATTTTGGGTATTCATAAAAAAATACCTAAAATGTCCACTGGCATGTCCTTTTTTAAAGGCTTGTAAAAGGTTGTCTTCAGTCTTATTTAAACTGTCGTGTTGCTTGCCTTTCCATACCTGAGGATTTTCATTAATTTCTTGGTGTTGAGCATTTAGGGAAATCGAAACAACAAAAACTAGCACTAAAAATGAAGCTTTTGTAAAAGAAATAATATTCATAAAGTTAGGTGCAAATTTCTTTAGAATATGACATAGAAATTGTAACATTTGTTACCCTTATGAAATATTTTGAATAAATTTTACCCAAAGAACTTATCTGAAAGTATAATCAACTCCGTATACCTGAGTTAACAATGTTTCAGGCGCATCCAATGCCACTGCGTTGTGTTTTGGTGTTGGTACAACAGGAGAAAATTCTTTCAAATATTCTTTCATGGTTTGATGAAGGGTATTAGGCAATGTTTTTGGTTCCTTTACATTTTTCATTCGGCAAAGCATATCCTCAGGATCACCATCTCTTTCACAAGCTAAAATTTTATATGTTTTTTCTAAATTCAATGGTTCTCCGTTTATTTCAACCTTTTGAACTCTTTGACCTTCATCAGCAAAAGCTTTAAACTCAACTTTCATACCTTCAAACTTCACAACCCAACCGCCAAAACGTTTATTGGCATCTTTGGCAAACACATTATTCAATTCTTTTTCGAGCCATTTATTCAGTTGTGCACCTGTAACTTTTCCAATTCTAACATTACTATCTATTGGTAACATGTCAAACAAATAGCCATTCGTAATGGGAATATTTCCTGTTTTATCTGGTGTTGAACGCGGTGGACAAAATCTAAATCCATTAGACAAAACCACGTCAATATCACTAAACTTCCATTTAAGTGCTTGAACTATCATGGTGTCAATAGGATTTTCAATCACAAAATATCTATACAATGGCAATTTACTATATCCAACAATTTCATTGATGTGTTCTTTGTATAAATGTTCGTTTTCGGAAATAATAGAAAGTACCTCTTTGTTAGGTTTCAATGAATTACTTTTTACTTCTATTAAATCGTATTTATCACCAACTAAAACCCTGTTTTTAATACTTAATTCCAAATTACCGATAAATGAACCAAAAGCTCCTGGTTCAACTACTTTGGAATATTTACATTGAATAGGCACTCGTACTCTTTCGTGAGTATCGCCACCCAAAATATAAGAAACTCCCTCACATTCAGGCATATTTGCTAATGCTATTTGTTGTGACAATCCTAAATGTGCAATAATCATTATTGCAGAACATTGTTCCTGATTTTTCAATACATCTACGTAATGTGCCAAATTTTCCTCAGGCTTGGTATATAGAATTCCTTTGCTGTAATTTGGACTTTGTCTTATTGGCACCAATGGGTCGGTGTATCCTATAAAACCAATTTTTACTCCTGCTACATTCCAAATATGGTAAGGTTGAAAAATTAATTCCCCTTTCTTTCCCTCTCCTAAATCATGGTACATGTTGGCACAAATTTTAGGTGCATTTAAAGAACCCAAAAGTGTTTGCATGCTTCTCTTTCCATAAATCACCTCCCAATTTCCTGGCAGATATAAGTCGTAATTCATGGCATTCAAAATTGGAACAAACGCTTTTCCAGTCGTTTTCATACTGAGTTCACTCCCTTGAAACATGTCACCTGTGTCTATGGTAAAAGTGTGTTTGTGTTTTTTTCTTAACTGATTAAGTAAAGTTGTAATTTGAGGATAACCGCCTGTTGTTCTAAACACAGATTGATTGTTTTCCCAAAACAACTCGTCGTGGGGATGAACTTGACAATGGATGTCAGTCGTTTGTAAAATATTAACTTTTACTACTTCATCTTTCGCGTATGTGTTATCTGCATTTTCGTTTTTTGTATTGTCAGCTAAAGCAGAAATAGGCGCTATTACTGTAGCACCTAATCCGATAGTCCCTAAAGACTTTAAAAAATTTCTTCTATTATTGTTCTTCATATTAATATCCTCCTTTTACATAACTCCAACCCTGTTCTTGCTTTTCTATTATTTCAATAATTCCTGCAGGAATATAGGTTGCAGATTGTATAAATTTTGATTTTTCTATTTTCCTCTGTTTCATAGTGTTTTCACAAACAACAAAGTTAACTCCTTTTGCTTTTAAAGCCTCTATTTCTTTGATATGTTTAGAAAAATCTGTCATTAAATATTCCAATCCTTTGTTATAAACCACCACTTCAATTTTTACATTAGGCCAATAGTCTGTTATATTTTGTAACTGTTTGGTAAAGGCTTTTTGTTGCATAGTATCTGCATTTGTAAATTGAAAAACGATGCGGTGTTGTTTTTCTTTTTTGCTTGTAAATGCTATTACAGACAAAATGGAAATTAAAACGCTTGAGATTAGAATTATTTTTTTCATTAGATTATTTTTTGTTTTGTTTTTTGGCATCCACTATCGGTTGATAAGGGCCAAATTTATGTTCAGCTTCGGTAAATTTATCAGCAAATGGACCAAAAGGATGATCGAATGGTTTTTCTTCAATTTTAGGCCAATCCTTTTTCAGACTTTTGCTTGGTCTTTCTTGAGAATTAATAAAGGCTGCAATGTCCCAAGCTTCTTCATCTGTCAATTGAGGATTTGCAAAACTTGCACCTTGAGGCATGTTGTATCTGATATAACCCGCCATTCTACTCATTCTATACAGCCCTGCGCCATGGTTATATGAGTTTTTACCCCACAAAGGTGGAAACAAATATTCTGTTCCATCAGCATTCATTTGCCCTTCACCGTTTGCTTGATGGCAAGATTGACATTTAGCTTCATACAACACTTTCCCTTTAATTGGATCAATTGGGCGGTCTAAAAATGCTAAATCATAGATTCCAGACCCTTTAGGTTTTTCACCTTTAGGTACTTCCTTTCCAATAAATTCAATGTATGCTTTAATAGCAATCATTTCTTTACTGTCTTCTTTCAATGGTTTGCCATTCAAACTTCTTTCAAAACAATCATTGACACGTTTGGTCAAATCTTCTTTACTCCCACTTCTAGCTCTGTATTTGGGATAAGTAGAAAACACAGCCCCATAATTATTTCCCCAAGGTTTTGTCCCTGCATCTAAATGACAGTTTTGACAATTCATTCCATTGCTGATTGGCTTAACCGAACCTTTAGGTCCCAAATATTTTGAAGTATGAACAATTAATTCTTTACCATATTCTATTTGAGCTTTAATTTCGGGTGATAAATCATCAGAAATTAAAGCTGGCTTCCAAAAATCATCAAGCGGAACTTGTGGTGCAGATTCTGTTATACTATTGACAGATTGTTCACTCTTTTGCTCATCCTCATTTTCTCCAAACCATGAACTGAAATCTGGTTGATAGATAAAGAAAATCAACACAACAACAATTGAAAAGACAAACAATAAGATAACCGAAATTAAACTTTGAATAATTTTCAGTAAATCGTTTTCTTTTTGGTTCAAGGGCTGTTTATTGTTTTCCATATACTTATAGATTAATGTGGTAGTTTATCTCTGAAATATCCGTAAACCCATGTTCCTAAAATTGCACTCAACAAAGTAATAGAAACAACTGTAGCGCCTGTTCCGATTTGAGCAAACAATGGTCCCGGACAAGCTCCTGTTAATGCCCATCCAAAACCAAAAATTAAGGCGCCATAAATTTGTCCTTTGTTAAATGTTTTATCCTGAATGACAATTGGTTCTCCTTGGATAGATTTTACATTGAACTTTTTGATAATCCAAACCGAAATCATTCCAACAATTACTGCACTTCCAATAACGCCATACATGTGAAATGATTGAAATCTGAACATTTCTTGTATTCTGAACCAACTTACAATTTCAGCTTTAACAAAGATGAAACCAAATGAAATACCAACTATTAAATACTTAATATTGCTATACCATTTGTCTTTTATTTGACTTTCATTGACACAAACTGCATCGGTTGATCTAACTTGATAATCTTGTTTTTCTTGCATAATTTTTCTTGTTTAAAATTGAATTGATAAAATAAAAGGTAAAATAAAATTGGCCATCACTATACCGCCTAACATAAAGCAACAAGTAGCAACCAATGAAGGCCATTGTAAACTAGACAATCCCATAATAGCATGTCCACTTGTACAACCACCACCATAACGGGTTCCAAAACCAACCATAAATCCTCCAATTACTATCATTATAAAGCCTCTTACTGTTATTAATGATTCCCAGTTAATGATATCAGCAGGTACCAACTGACTGTAATCTGTAATACCATATTGTTTAATATCATTGACTAACTTTTCGCTAACAATGATTTCTTCTGGGTTTGAAAACAATTGAGTTGCAATGACAGCACCAAAGAAAACGCCAAGTACAAACACCAAATTCCAAATTTCTTTTTTCCAATCATATTGAAAAAACGGAATTTTTGCAGGAATACAGGCGGCACAAACATGTCGCATAGAGGAACTAATTCCAAAGGTTTTGTTACCTAAAATCAATAAGGTAGGTACTGTTAATCCAATCAATGGGCCCGCTACGTACCACGGCCAAGGTTGTGTGATAAATTCTATAATATTCATTTCTTCTAATTTATTAATGCAAAAATATGATGTTCGTCATTTTTGTTTAGTCACTTTTGTTACACTAAGCGGTTCCTTTTAAAATTTTATTCCAATATAGCCAAGGCAATATCTTTAATTTCAAAATCCACATTACCCACCAAGGTTTTGTTTGGTTGATTGGAAAAGACATAGCTGGTTTGTTGGTGTAATCAAATTCGGCCAATAAAAGTCTTCCAAATTTGGTAGGTATTGGACAAGCACTGTATCCAGAATATTTCGCCACTATTGCTTCGTTTTTTAGATAACTTAAGATATTATCAACCACTACAGGAGCTTGCTTTCTAATTGCCGCACCCGTTTTACTACATGGGGCATTAATAACATCGCCTAAAGAAAATACATTTTTATACCTACTGTGTTGCAATGTATACATGTGTACTTCAACATAACCTTGCGGATTGTTGGGGTCTGCTAAAGGACTATTTTTAACAAAATCCGGAGCCGATTGTGGAGGTACTACATGGCAAAAATCAAAAGCTATTTCTACTTTTTTCAATTGTTCGTCGGCTTGTTCTGTTATTCCATAGCAAGCGCCACCAAATTGTTTAACTTCATTTTCCAAAACTTCTTTATTGGCTTTTGTTTCATACACAACGGTATTGTTGCTTGAATTAATTTCTACCACATTGGAACCAAAATGGGTGTGTATGTTCCCTTCTGCAACTGTTTGCTCTAACGCTCCTAAATATTCTTTTATGCCAAACAAAACCCCTGCACCACTTATATAGTGAACTTGACATTTGTCTAAAATTCCTTTTTTCCTCCAATAATCGACAGCCAAATACATGATTTTATGAGGGGCTCCACCACATTTTATTGGCGTATTAGGATTGGTAAACACCGCAACTCCTCCTTTGAAATCTTGAATCATTTGCCATGTCTTAGTTGGCAATTCAAACAAATAATTTGATGTTACTTTTGGGTTGTTAAAAATAGCTTCTTTTGAACCTTTAATCTTCGACCAATCCAATTGAATTCCCGGGGCAACTATTATTATATCATAGCTGATTTCATTCCCACTTCCGCATACTATGCTGTTGGTGTCTGGCTTAAATTCTGTAACAGAATCTTTTATCCAAGTTGTGTTTTGAGGGATGTAATCTTTTTGAAATTTCTTTGTTTTATTGATGTCAAATACACCCGCAGCAACTAAGGTATATGCAGGTTGATAGTAGTGGTATTCAGAAGGATCAACTAAGGCAATGTCTAAGCCACTGTTTTTTCTTAGCAACTGTGCAGCAACTGAAATACCGGCGTTTCCTGCACCAATAATAACGATTTGAAATTTCTTTTTCATGATATTTTATTTTATAAATAGTTCTTTTATGATAATGTAAATTCCCATCACCAATACAAACCAACCAAAAGCTGGTTTTAATTTAGCACCTTCTATTTTCTTTGACAAATAAGTTCCAACAAATATTCCCACTATTGCAAAAGCTGAGATAGTCATTAGGAAGGTCCAATCCACTTGAACTTCGGCTCCCTCTCCCAAAAATCCAATTAATGACTTTGCTGCAATAATTACCAAAGATGTTCCTACAGCCTCTTTCATCGGTAATTTACTCAATACTACTAATGCAGGTATAATTAAAAAACCACCTCCCGCACCTACTAGTCCTGTTAAAATACCAACAACCATTCCCTCAATTAAAATGACAGGATAATTAAAGGTTTGTTTACTTGCTTCTTCCTCTTTTTTGGCTTTGTCTTTTTTAATCATACTGTATGAAGCCGCTATCATTAAAACAGCAAATATGATCATCATTAATATACTTTTGGTAACCACCAAACTTCCAATTGTAAAAACCTCTGAAGGTATTGCATGTACTATGTATGCCCTTGTTAAAAATACCGCTATTATTGAGGGAATACCAAAAACAACCGCTGTTTTAATATTAACTAATCCTTTTTTAAAGTAAGAATAAGTTCCAACAGAACTTGTAATACCAACAATAAATAACGAATAACCTGTGGCTACTACTGGGTTAACCCCAAATAAATAAACCAAAACCGGGACAGTTAAAATACTACCCCCTCCTCCAATTAATCCTAATGAAACGCCAATTAAGATTGATGCTATATATCCTATAATTTCCATAATGAGCAAAACTAAGTTCAATAAACACAAATTTGTGTAACAAACATTACATTGATAAAAAAATTGAAAAAAATAAATTCTTATATTATTTTAGCAAATTGAATTCATAAAAACATTTAATTTAATACAATGATATTAAAAAAAACCATATTTACATTCATTTTCTTTTTGATTGTTGTCAGTTTATCTGCACAACCTGGACTTATAGGAGTAACATCAAACGGAGGAAATGAGTTTGGAACTCTTTTTAAAACAGATATTAACGGAAATAACCTAAACAATATTCATTTATTTGATGGCATTTCAGGCGCCAATCCTCGCTATACTCAACTTACTTATGTAGGCAATCACACCCTTTACGGCCTTACAACGTCTGGAGGAAAATACAACAACGGTGTCTTGTTTGAATACAACGACAGTCTTAACGCTTACACCAAAAGATTTGATTTTTCTGAGGCTAATGGAATAACCCCTACTGGTAGTTTAATTTTTAACAATGGCAAATTATATGGACTAACAAGTGCTGGTGGCAATTTTAACCACGGTGTAATCTTTGAATACACAATCAGCAATCAATCTTATCAAATATTAGCTCATTTTAATGGTGCATCAAATGGTAGAAATCCTTTTGGTAGTGTCACTTTGCTTAATAATAAACTATATGGCTTAACCTATCAAGGTGGCACATACAATGCAGGGGTTTTATTTGAATATGACCTGTCAACTGACAGCTTGAAGGCAAAAGTTGATATGGATGGAACAAATTCTGGAAGAAATCCATTTGGAAGTTTATATCTAGTAAATAACAAATTGTATGGAATGACGTTCCAAGGGGGACAAAATAACTTCGGAATTATTTTCGAATATTCTCCAAGTATTGACTCTTTTAAGGTTAAATTCAATTTTAATGGCACTAATTCAGGAAGTAATCCTTATGGTGAATTAGAACTTGCGCCAAATGGATTGTTGTACGGTATGACTTTTTTGGGAGGAACTAATAATATTGGAACTCTGTTTGAATTCAACATTCAAAATGATTCTTTTGTGAAGAAAATTGATTTTGATGGGTCAAACTATGGACGAAATCCTTTTGGGAAATTAGTTCATACTGGAAATGGCATACTCTATGGTCTTACCTCTCAAGGTGGAAGTAATTCTCAAGGTACTTTGTTTGAATACAATACGAATAATTCAACATTATCTGTACGTGTTAATTTTAATGGCAGCAATGGTAGAAATCCATTTGGAAGTGTTGTTTTAATACCTAATCAAAAAATAGTTGGACTCACTAACCGTGGTGGCTTAAATAATTCAGGGGTATTGTTTGAATATTCTATCAATAACAATACTTTTACAGTAAAAAAACATTTAAACCAATCTGACAATGGCTATTCACCACAAAGTGCTGTTATAAATCCATACGATTATACACTCTTTGGAACGACTGTATTTGGTGGCACTAATCAAAATAATGGAGCTACTAACTTGGGAACCTTGTATGAATATGACCTTAAAAATAATCAATATTACAAAAGAACTGAATTTTCAACTACCCTTGGCTTTCAACCAACTGGTCAACTTTGCTATTACCAAAATCGTATATGGGGAGTAACACGCTTTGGTGGCAACAATAATGATGGAACCATTTATGAATACAATCCTCAAACTTTACAAACCACAAAAAAAGCAGATTTCAAATACTCTACAGTTGGTGCAGAACCTATTGCAGGACTCACCTTAGCACAAGACAATAACTTGTATGGCATAACTTCTTTTGGCGGAAATAATGACTTTGGAACTCTTTTTAAATATAATCCAAGCAATTCACAACTCACCCCAATAATAGATTTTGATGACACACTTTGGGGATTTGAACCTAACAGCGAACTCTTTCAGGCTTCAAATGGGAAGTTATACGGCGTAACAACCCAAGGAGGAAAAGATGGTTTGGGAGTATTGTTTGAAGTTGATATTCAAAACCAAAATGTCAATAAACTTTTAGATTTTAATAACAATACTATTGGATACCACCCTTCAGGAAATTTAATCGAAGGGAATAACAACACTTTGATAGGTTTAACAATTGAGGGTGGAAATTTTAACAGAGGAACGCTATACACTTACCATTTAGGCAATGATTCATTGTCAACAAAACATCATTTTGACACTTTAATTTATCCTAGCTCAAGTTCTAGATTAACAGCAGGGCAAAACAACAAAATATACAGTACTTCCAATGTGGGTGGAAACTTTGATTTGGGACAACTATTTGAATATGATTTAAGCAATTCTAGCATAAAGAAAACATTTGATTTCAACTATACAAACAGTGGAAGACCTTCAGGTAAACTTACCTCTGTATGCCTTCCAACTGAATCTAATCTTATTATTAGTAGTTGTGACAGTTTGATATCCCCTAGTTCTAAATACACCTACAAACAATCTGGTTTATATAGAGATACCATTCCTAACTATTGGGGCTGCGATAGTTTTATTCAATTACAAGTTACGATTAAAACCAAAAGTTATAGCGCTATCATTACTTCAGCTTGTCAGTCATACATTACACCCGATGGAAGAACAATAGACTCATCAGGAGAATACATTTCCAATATCAACAATTACCTTGGTTGCGACAGTATCATAACCATACAATTAAGTATTTTAAATTCTAAAAGTAGAATTGATACAGCAGTCTGTCAAACCTATATGGCACCCGATGGTTCATTACATCAAGAAAGTAAATCGTTTAATGTTGTTATTCCTAATTCTAAAGGTTGTGACAGTTTGATACAAATTAACTTGAAAATTAAAAACTCCTCTAGCTTAATAAACATTACAAGTTGTCGAGTTTACGTTGATCCTATAGGTAATCCTCATTACGATTCTGATTCATTTTCTGTTACAATTGCCAATTACTTAGGATGTGATAGTTTGATTACAATTAATCTTACTGTTATCAAACCGAATATTAACATCATTTCAGAAGACACTTTATTAACCGCTAGTGCCACTCAAGTAGATTATCAATGGTATGTGTGCTCACCACAATGGCAAAAAATTGAAGGGGCAACATCAAGAACATTCCGTCCTAACATTAATGGTGAATATGCGGTAGAAATTATGCTAAACAATTGTAAAGACACCTCAAATTGCGTAACGGTCAACAAACTATATGTCAATGAATTAAATACAAGTAAAATAGATGTTTATCCAAATCCAAATAATGGTATATTTACGATAAAATTAGTAGATATAAACAATTATAGTCTTATTGAGATTTGGTCTATGCTTGGACAAAAAATAGATGAAAGAATGATAGAAAACTTTGAAACAACTGTTATAGACTTAAGTAAACACCCAAAAGGCGTTTATCTTCTGAAAGTTTGGCAGCAAAACCAAGCATTTACTCAAAAAATAATCATAGAATAGGACTTATTAAAAGTCCAATTCTATTTGATTACTCAATAAGTCGTCAATGGTTTCCCTTTTGCGAATGAGGTGTGCTTTACCGTCTAATATTAGAACTTCAGCAGGTCTGAATCGAGAGTTATAATTACTAGCCATACTGAATCCATAAGCACCAGCATTATGAAAGGCTAAAATATCTCCTTCTCTTACTTCATTTAATTTTCTGTCCCAACCAAAAGTATCGGTTTCACAAATATAACCAACTACCGCATATATACGTTCAACACCTTGTGGATTGCTAACATTTGTAATATGATGGTAAGCATCGTACAACATCGGTCTGATGAGGTGATTCAAACCACTATCTACTCCAGCAAACATAGTGCTTGTCGTTTGTTTAACAACGTTGGTTTTAACAAGAAAAAAGCCTGATTCACTCACTAAAAATTTGCCGGGTTCGAACCAAAGTTCTAATTCTCTCCCATAATCGTTACAGAATTTTTTAAATCTCTCTGCGATTTTATTACCAATATCTTTAATATTAGTCGTGATATCATTTTCTTTATAAGCAACTTTAAATCCACTACCAAAGTCCATGTATCTTAAATCTTTGAATCCTGAGGCTGCTTCAAACAATAATTCTGCACCTCTTAAAAATACTTCAGCATCTAAAATATCACTACCGGTGTGCATGTGAAGACCCTCAACATTGATGTCATATAATTTTACAACCCTTTCTACATGTCTTAGTTGATAGTAACTAATTCCAAATTTAGAATCGATATGTCCTGTAGAAATTTTAGTATTACCACCTGCCATAATATGAGGATTAACGCGAATACATACAGGGACTTTATTCCCGTACTTAGCACCAAATTGTTCAAGGATAGAGATATTATCAATGTTGATTTTTACACCTTCATTGATAGCCATTTCAATTTCATCCATACTTACACCATTGGGAGTGTAAAGTATTTCAGTAGGTTCAAAACCAGCCTTTAAACCTAACCAAACTTCTTGAATAGACACCGCATCCAAACCAGTTCCAAACGACTTCATTAACTTTAGAACATTAATGTTTGACAAAGCCTTACAAGCATAATGCAATCCAAGCTTGACACCTGGGAAAGCTTCTTTTAATGTTTTAAATTGATCGTGCATTTTTTCGGCACTGTAAACATAGAGTGGTGTATCAAAATTTTCTGCCAATTCTAACACATCTACTCCATCAATTGTATATCTACCATTGGTAAGTTTCATAAGTGTGCGAAAATAATTTTTTTATCGAGGAATAAAAAATGCAATTTGCAAGTCATAACAATGGGCAGAATATTGGCAATAGACTATGGATTAAGAAGAGTGGGTTTGGCAGTTACAGACCCTATGCAAATGCTTGCTATTCCTCTGGATACTATTGATACACCGAAGATAATTCAATACTTAAAAGATTACATTTTAAGAGAAAATGTAGAGACAATTATTCTCGGATTTCCTAAAAATATGGATGGAAATGATACCGATGCCACCCCCATTGTAGAAAAATTCAACCTTGAATTAAGTACAAATTTCCCAAATATACCCATAAAACTTGTCGATGAAAGACTTACAAGCAGAATGGCAAAACAAACTTTAATTGATGCTGGCTACAAGAAAAAAGACAGAAAAAATAAAAAACTTGTAGATACGGTAGCTGCTGCATTAATTTTGCAAACCTATTTAGAAACAAAATGATTTTACCAATATATGCCTATGGAAGTCCTGTTTTGAGAAAAAAAGGCGAAAATATAACGCCAGAATATCCTCAATTAAAAGAATTATTGGACAATATGTATGAAACCATGTACAACAGTCATGGCATAGGATTAGCTGCACCTCAAATTGGATTACCTATCCGAATATTTATTGTAGATGGCTCTCCTATCGATGACATTGAACCAGCTAATTTCAAACAAACCTTTATCAATCCCGAAATAATTAAAGAATGGGGGGATGAGTGGAAATACGAAGAAGGCTGTTTAAGTATTCCAACTATACGTGAAAATGTATTTCGCAAGCCTGAATTAACCATTCGTTATTTAGATGAAAATTTCGTTGAACATGAAAAGTCTTTTAGTGGAATGGCTGCAAGAATTATCCAGCATGAATATGACCACATTGAAGGTAAACTTTTTGTTGACCATATTTCGCCCTTAAAACGAAATTTAATAAAAGGAAAATTGAATAACATTACCTTAGGAAAAGTCTCTCACGACTATAAAATGAGATTCCAAAAAAAATAAAATAATGACCGAAGAAAGAACAAAAATATGGCAGGACATTCTGGAATTCATGACCAAGAATTTTGGCAAAAAACCAAACATGGATGCCTTATTGTTTATTATTGGCATGCGTGAACTTGGTTATATCCAAGAAACCAATTTCAAGAAAGATGATAAAGTCTCATTGATGCATATTGCTATGTGTAAAATTTTGAGTTACTCAGGGCATTACGAACTTAAAGGTATGGATGACGAGGGATGGCCGCATTGGGAACTCGTTAATTCGCTCCCTGATATGTCATTTTTAGAACAAGAAACTTATATTCGCGAACACATTATTGAATATTTTATTAACGAATCAATTTTAGAAACCACATAAACAATTATGAAAAGAATTATTTTAAATTTTGTAAGCCCCTTTTTATTTAGTATTTTATTATTAACTGCTTGTCAATCTTCTACAACAAAAACCAATACTGAAGACGTAGATTATCAAAGCATTACAAATGAACCAGTAGAAAATGCTATAACTCCGCCTCATTTAGAAACTAAACAAGATTCAATTTTAAATGAATTAATGGGAAAAGATGTAATTGTTGTTATTGAAACTAACTTAGGTATTATAAAAGTTAAACTTTACAATGAAACGCCTTTACACAAAGCTAATTTCATTAAATTATGTCATAATAATTTTTACAACGACATTATTTTCCATAGAGTTATTAGCAATTTTATGATACAAGCTGGTGACCCTAATAGCAAAGCAGCTGTTCCGGGTGAAACATACGGAAATGGTGGTCCGGGCTATACAATTCCTGCTGAAATTGTTCCACACTTAAGACATATTAAAGGTGCTTTAGCAGCTGCAAGATTAGGTGATATGCAAAATCCTAGAAAAGAAAGCAGTGGAAGCCAATTTTATATTTGCCATGTTGAAACGCCTTCTTTGGACAATCAATACACAGTTTTTGGTGAAACGATTAAAGGATTCGATGTTATTGATAAAATTGCAAATTTAAAACGCGACCCTAATGACAGACCTTTAGAAGATGTTAAGATAATCAGCACTAAATTAGTGTATTAAATAACTTAATGCGAATAAATTGGTATGATTTTTGCCAACAAAAGTCTATCTACTTATCCATATGCGTGATTTAAAATTAATTCTATTTTTTTATATCTTTTTACAATCGCAATTTTCCTTTGGACAAATAACTGACTCAACCTCAACCATTAAACAAGAACTAGATAGTCTTTATATATTGGAAGTAGAAGGTCTTAAAGCTAGTGATAAGGTACTCCATGCTGAACCTTTGTTTATTGATTTAATTAGGGATTTAGGTGCTAGAAAAGGAGAAAAAGAATGGAACGTGGGTTTGGGACTAACTGACCAGATTAATTATGACCAATACACAACCTTAGTTGAATACGAATTTGCACCTATTGATAGATTAGGTTTAGAATTTGAATTGCCTTTTACTTTTTATTATCAAAACAATAAAGATTCAATAAACAAACCTTCAAGTAAACTAAATGGTTTAAAATTAGCAGCACAATATTCATTTTATGTTTCTGAAAAAAGAAGTACCTCTTTAGCTTTGGGATATATTCACGAATTTAAAATGGTTGACTTTAATCAATATCAAAAACAAACATTATTTAATGGTTCTTTATTCAATCCTTTTTTAATTACAGCTAAACGATGGGGAAATAATTTTCATACTTTGATTTACCAAGGACCCATTTTTGAAAAAAATAAATTTAACAACTCATATAATATGGAATGGCAATTTAACACCAATGTTCATTATATGATTTCAGGTACAAGAAATTTTATTGGTATTGAATTTAATAAAGAGTTTAGAAATAAAGATTTTGATATGACAATAAGACCTCAAATGAGAGTTGCTATTAGTGATAAAATGATGATTGGTATTGTTACTGGTATTCCTATAAAAAGAGAAACCCAAAGAATGAGTACTTTTTTAAGACTAATTTACGAACCTGGGCATCAAAATACGCCTAAACATCTAAAAAAAAGATAATCTAAACAAAAACCTCACTCGCCATTTCCTTAGCTTTGTTAAATTCTTCTTTTTGAATGAATGAGGTTTCGTAGATAGAATCCATGTAATCCACTAATATTTCTGTAGGTAAATTCCCCAATAATTTATCTGTTGCAAATGGACAACCACCAAATCCTTTTAGAGCTGCATCAAATCTTCTACAACCAGCTGCATAAGCCACTTCAATAGGTCTTAAAGATGCTTGATATTGGGTATGAAAATGTGCCCCAAACTCAACTCCTTTTATTTCACTGTTACATTTTTGAAACAAAGATTTTATATCATCCTCTTTGGCCACCCCAACCGTATCTGACAAACTAATAGTTTTAACTCCTAAATCGGCAATTTTTTTACACCATTCTAATGCCAATTCAACACTGTAATATTCTCCATAAGGATTGCCAAAACCCATGGAAAGATACACAACCATCGACTTTTTTGCTTCTATTGCTATTTTATTTAAATTGTATAAACGAACCAATGCATCTTCCATCCCTTGATTGGTATTTCTCTTTTGAAATGCTTCGGAAATACTAAACGGGAAACCAATAAAAGATACATTATTAAAACTCACTGCCTCTTCTGCACCCCTCTCTTTGGCAACAATAACCAATAATTGTGTCTGATTCTGAATAGTATCTATGTTTTGTAAAACCAATTTTGTGTCTGCCAATTGTGGAACTGCCTTTGCCGAAACAAAACTGCCACAGTCCAAAACATTAAAACCGACTTTTAACAACTGATTCAAATATTTAATTTTAGTATCCGTAGAAATAGCATGGTGAAAACCTTGCATAGCATCCCTAGGACATTCAATTATTTGGAAAGGCATGAATAATTATTGTTGGTTAAATTTATCAGTAAATCGCTTTATTAATTCCTCTTCTGACAAACCAATTATTTCGTTCATTTGCTTAACTTCTTCTATTCTTTCGTGTGTTGGAAATTTCTTAATAAACAAATCAAGCATTCTTTTGGCATTTGCTGGGTCTGGTATGGATTGAAAGCAAACTGAGGCTCTTATCAATGCTTCTGGAGCTAGTTCCTTGTCATTATATTGGGTGCCTATCGTTTCATAAAGTTTAATACCTTCTAATAAATTATTCTTTTTCACTTGAATTTCAGCTGCCTTAAACATGTACTTAATTGTATTGGAATGTTCAGGATACTTAACAGAAAATAGTGTGTATATATTAACGAGTGAATCGCTGTTTTGAAATTGTTTATTGGTCTCTAACGATTGAATTTGTTTTGACAACTTTTCTGATTCATTTGTGCAACCCAACAAAACCACAACAAAGAGAATAGAAGTGATGTATTTTTTAAACATGATGCAAATTTAACTAAGTTTAATGTGTTTTAAAAACCTTTATTTATTTGACTGTTGACCGCCACTTTGCATTAAAAATGCTTTGATAAAATCATCTAAATCGCCATCCATCACAGCTTGAATATTACTGGTTTCCTGTCCAGTTCTTACATCCTTTACCAACTTGTAAGGATGAAAAACATAATTGCGTATTTGTGACCCCCATTCTATTTTCATTTTACTCGCTTCAATTGCATCTCTGGCTTCATTTTTTTTCCTCAACTCCATTTCATACAATTGTGATTTTAACATCTGCATTGCCAAATCTCTGTTTTCTCCTTGGGAACGGGCCTTTTGACACACCACAACGATTCCTGTTGGTTTGTGAGTTAATTGAACTTTAGTTTCTACTTTATTTACGTTTTGACCGCCGGCACCACCACTTCTACTGGTATGCAATTCAACGTCGGCTGGATTGATTTCAATATGAATATCATCATCAATCATAGGATATGCATAAACACTAGCAAATGAAGTATGTCGTCTAGCATTGCTGTCAAAAGGAGAAATCCTAACCAAGCGATGAACGCCACTCTCCCCTTTCAAAAAACCATAAGGAAAATGTCCTTCGTATTCCAAAGTGATGGATTTTATTCCTGCTACATCACCATCTTGTCGGTCAACTTCAGTGATTTTATAACCATTCTTTTCGCCCCACATAATGTACATACGTGAGAGCATTTCAGCCCAATCGCAACTTTCTGTTCCTCCCGCACCACTGTTAATAGTTAGTATAGCACCCAAACGGTCCTCTTCACTTCTTAACATGTTTTTCATTTCCAAGTCTTCCAACAAGGAAATAGAATTTTTATATTGTTCGTCTAACTCTTCCTCAGAAAGTGCATCGCTGTCAAAAAACTCTTTCGCAATTTCTAATTCATCTATTGCATTCTGACAACGTTTGTAAGCATCTGTCCAGAATTTTTTTTCTTTGATTTTTTTTAAATGCTTTTCGGCTTTTTTGGGGTCGTCCCAAAAATTAGGCGCCAATGTTTGATGTTCTTCGTCTTGTATAAGAACTAATTTTTGAGCGACGTCAAAGATACCTCCCCAACGCCTCAACTCGGCCTTTTAAATCTTTTAATTGTTCGTTTGTCATTTGTTTAAATATTATTTTTTAAGCAAGTCTTTATAACCTTTACTCTTAAATAAGTTTTGCAAAGATATCAAATTAAAAACAAACTTAATAGGATATATCTAAGAATGTGTCTTGAATTTATCAAGATACTTTGTTCCATTTAATTATGAGAAAATCTATTCAGGTGTTCCGTTTTGAATCCAACATGATATTGTTTTCAATTGTGCATCCGATAGTTTACTTCTACCTTGTGGCATAGCTTTATATCCACTTAAATGTTGCATACTGCCCATAAATGCATTTGAACTTGATCCACTTTTTACAGAACTGTAATTACTGTAATCTCTTCCATCTGCTCTTGAACTTGCATTGTGACAGCCTGAAATGGCACAATTGTTATCCAATATCATTTTTACATCAGCTGTATAGGTTGGCACTAATCCCGAACAATCATAGGTGGTGGGAGTTGATGACTCTTTTTTGCAACTTGCTATTGATAATACTACAAAGGAAGAGATGATTGCGATTTTTTTTAATTTAGATTTCATTTTTAATTTACTTTTTTACAAAGATAGTTAAAAAATGGTATAGAGGTTGTTTATTGTTTAAAATAATGTCTTCTTATTATCTCCTTAAACTGTAAAATCTCCTTAATTAAATCCTCTTAAATTGGGCTTTACAAAATGCTAATTCGCTATATTTCAAATATTTGAAATTAACAGGATGATAATCACCTATCTTTGAAGAATGAAGTTTACATGTATTTCCCTATTTTTTCTTATTTTTATTAGCAGCACAATGTCTCAAGATATTGACTTTTCTAAAATGAGCAGCAAAAACACTTGGTTCAAAGTTGGATTAAACGCCGGAGTTCCACTCAACCCTACAAACAGTACCTTTGTTTTGGGACTTGATGCTAGTTTGCAATTTTTAGAAACCAAAGCTTCTGGGATAGGAATTAAATCGGGCTACTCCCATTATTTCTCTAACAATAGTGCAATAAAACCAATTGGTGAAATTCCATTGGCTATTATGTATAGGTTTTATCCCAAATCAACAGGTTTTTTTACTGGCTTAGATATTGGCTATTCTTTAATTCTAAATTCATCTGACACAAAAGGAGGATTTATGGGAAGACCACATTTGGGATACCACGGAAATACTTGGAACCTATTTGCTTATTACAACATTGTTTTGATTACAGAGGCTAATCATAATGACATACAAAGCATAGGAATTTCTTTTACTCGAAATATTCGATTAAAAGTCAAAAAATAAAACCACACATAACAAAAAAGCCCAAAATCCTCTTAATGGTTATAGAGGATTTTGGGCTTTTTTTTGTTTAATTTATTTAAGCAATAACGCCTAACTCTTTACCCACTTTTGTAAAAGCAGCAATAGCTTTGTCAAGGTGGTGTTTTTCGTGAGCAGCTGATAATTGAACTCTAATTCTTGCTTGGTCTTTTGGCACAACTGGATAAAAGAATCCGATCACATAAATCCCTTCTTCTAATAATTTATCTGCCATAACTTGACTTAATTTTGCATCATAAAGCATAATAGGTACAATTGCACTTTCGCCATCTTTAAAATCGAAACCTGCATTTTTGATACCTTCTTTAAAGTATTTAACATTGTTTTCTAATTTGTCTCTTAATTCTGTAGATTCACTTAAGATATTAAAAACTTCGATACTTGCAGCAACAATTGAAGGAGCTAATGAGTTTGAGAATAAATAAGGTCTAGATCTTTGACGCAACATGTCTATAACTTCTTTTTTTCCAGTCGTATAACCTCCCATTGCACCGCCTAGAGCTTTTCCTAAAGTACCTGTTACAATGTCAATTTTTCCATGAACGCCGCAATATTCTGGAGTTCCTTTGCCAGTTTTTCCGATAAAACCTGCGGCATGACACTCATCTACCATCACTAAAGCTTCATATTGGTCGGCTAAAGCTACAATTTTATCTAATTGTGCTACATAACCATCCATACTAAAAACACCATCAGTAACAATAATTTTATGTCTATGTCCTGCCTCTTTTGCTTTTATAAGTTGTTGTTCTAGGTCAGCCATATCATTATTTTGATAACGGTATCTAGCTGCTTTACATAATCTTACACCATCAATAATTGAAGCATGATTTAATGAATCAGATATAATGGCATCTTCTTCACCAAACAAAGGTTCAAAAACACCACCGTTAGCATCGAATGCTGCTGCATATAATATAGTGTCTTCAGTACCGTAAAACTCAGCAATCTTTGCCTCCAAGGTCTTGTGAATGTCTTGAGTACCACAAATAAAGCGAACACTACTCATGCCAAAACCGTGCGTATCAAGTGACTTTTTGGCAGCCTCAATAATTCTTGGATGACTTGATAATCCTAAATAATTATTGGCACAAAAATTCACAACTTCCTTACCATCATTCAATTTGATATCTGCACCTTGAGGTGAAACAATGATACGTTCTTTTTTGAACAGACCTGCTGATTTAATTTGTTCTAACTCGTTTGACAAAAAGTCTTTTAATTTACCGTACATAATTATTTGGAATATTTTTTGCAAAAATAAGTGAGTTGCAATCGTATTTAAACGAAATTATTAAAAAATATTTTAAACATTTAGTTTAGTTTTGCGGTTTAACTAAAATAGAGATATATATCCAAAAAAAATGAGTGAAAAAAATTCAAAAAACGAAAATCCTTTTGGTGAAAAAAAACCAACTCCTCCTAAATTCAACATGTATTGGATTTGGGGAATATTGGTTGTTGGCTTTATAGTAATTAGCTTTTTTCCAAGCAATGAAGGAAAAAAAACCAATTGGAACGAGGTTAAGGAAATGATTATTAGCAATGATGTTGAAAAAATACAAATTGTTAACGACCGTTTTGCCAAAGTATACTTAAACAAAGAAGCGCTTGAAAACGAAAAATATAAAGCAGTAAAACCTTCTACTCAATCTATTTTTGGTAAACAAAGTCCTCAATACTTTTTTGAAACAAGTAAAGAATATTTCTATCCCAATTTCGAAAATGTCAAAAAAGAAAACCCAAATGCATCAAAAATTGTTATAGAACCAGTTACTGAAAGTGACGCAACATGGCAAATCTTAAATTGGATTATCATGATTGCTTTATTTGTCGGGATTTGGAGTTTTATGATGCGAAGAATGGGCGGTGGCGGAGGCGGTTCTGGTGGTCCAGGCCAAATATTTAATATAGGACGAAGCAAAGCTACCTTGTTTGACAAAAACACCAAAGTTAATATTACATTCAAAGATGTTGCAGGATTAGACGAAGCAAAAGTTGAAGTAATGGAGATAGTTGACTTTTTAAAACAACCAAAAAAATATACTAAATTGGGTGGCAAAATACCTAAAGGTGCTTTATTAATAGGCCCTCCGGGAACTGGTAAAACTTTATTAGCAAAAGCGGTTGCTGGAGAAGCAAATGTTCCTTTCTTCTCTCTTTCTGGTTCCGATTTTGTTGAGATGTTTGTAGGTGTTGGAGCTTCTCGTGTAAGAGACTTATTTAGACAAGCTAAAGAAAAAGCGCCTTGTATCATTTTCATTGATGAGATTGACGCAATTGGAAGAGCTAGAGGTAAAAACTTAGTAAGTGGTTCTAACGACGAACGTGAAAATACATTGAATCAATTGTTAACCGAAATGGATGGTTTTGGAACAGACAGTGGGGTAATTATTTTAGCTGCGACCAACCGACCTGACATTTTGGATTCAGCATTGCTACGTCCAGGAAGGTTCGACAGACAAATTTCAATTGATAAACCTGATTTAATCGGTAGAGAACAAATATTCAAAGTTCACCTAAAAGGTAAAGAGCTTTCTGAAGATGTAGATGCCAAAAAATTATCGGCTCAAACTCCAGGTTTTGCTGGTGCAGAAATTGCCAATGTTTGTAATGAAGCAGCCTTAATCGCAGCTAGAAAAGACAAAGAGAAAATTGACATGACCGATTTTGAAAATGCTATTGACAGAGTAATTGGTGGTTTAGAAAAGAAAAATAAGCTAATCTCTCCTGAAGAAAAAAACATTGTAGCCTACCACGAAGCTGGTCACGCTGTAACTGGGTGGTTCTTAGAATTTGCTGACCCATTAGTAAAAGTTTCTATCGTACCTAGAGGAGTTGCTGCTTTAGGATATGCCCAATATTTACCAAAAGAACAATACATCTACAGAACTGAACAATTGATAGATGAAATGTGTATGACCTTAGGCGGAAGAGCTGCGGAGGATATTGTATTCGGAAAAATAAGCACTGGTGCTCAAAATGATTTGGAAAGAGTTACCAAAATGGCTTATGCTATGGTAACTATATACGGTATGAATGAAAAAGTTGGACACATTAGTTTCAACGATCAAAACTCAGAATATGGATTCAACAAACCATACAGTGAAAAAACATCTGAATTGATAGACCAAGAGGTAAGAGAACTTATCAATCAAGCTTATCTTAGAACCAAAAATTTGTTAACAGCACGTAAATCAGAATTAGAAAGTTTGGCTCATGAATTATTGAAAAAAGAAGTGTTGTTCCAATATGACTTAGAAAAAATCATAGGAAAACGCCCTTTCCAACATAAAACTAATTTTGAGAGTTACATGGAAAACAATCCTGTACCAGTTATTGACGAAAATAGTATAATAGAAGAAGCGCCAAAAGAAACTACCGAAAGTACCGAAAATAAAGAAACTGAGTTACCAACTGAACCTACAATTAACCAATAATTCAATGTTTTTCCGTGTTGCTTTAGTATGTTTTATTTTCTTTAGTAGCACTATTGCAAAAGCCTCAGATACAACTACTGTATGCTCAGGAAAACTTGACAAAAATGGCAATAAAACAGGCTATTGGGTTTGTAGAAAAAATCAACTTATTGTTAAAAAAGAAAAGTACAAATCAAACCAATTGGTAGGCTATATCCTATTTGACAATAAAGGTAAAATCACAGAAACTATGAACAAAAAAGGAAGGATTAAAAAATATTCTTCCTGTGGATGTTATTAATTGTTTATTTTTGGCACAAACATTGTAATTTATAAATCAATATGAAATTTAGTTTAATCTTTTCGCTTTTATTAATAAGCTCTTCTTTATTGGCTAACGACACAACGCTACAAAAAAGTACAGCTACTCTCCCATCTGTAATGGTTAAAAAACTTGATGGCACTCAAGTCAATATTCAGGATTACGGTAAAACAGGAAAAATTACGATAATATCTTTTTGGGCAACTTGGTGCGGTCCATGTATTAAGGAATTGGATAATATTTTAGACGTTTATGAAGATTGGCAATCAAAATACAATTGTGAATTGATAGCAGTTACTATAGATGATTCTAGAAATATTCCCAAAGTTCAACCTTTTGTTAATGGCAAAGGATGGCCTTATTTAATTCTTACCGATGAAAATAAAGATTTAGCTAGAGCCATGAATGTAAACAATCCTCCTCAAGTCGTGTTGCTTGATCAAAATGGAAATATCGTTTATGTTCACAATGGTTATACTGAAGGCAGTGAGCTAGAACTTGAAGAAAAAATGAAAAAATTGACTGAGAAAAAACCTTAGTTGATTTAGGTTGACAATTTTCTTATAAGTTTTTCCGTTTAGAAGCTACATCTTCTCTAAAAAAATTATTTTTGCATCATGTACAATTCCATTGTAAAAATCTTATTGGTTTTATTTTCATTCCATTTCTCATTATCAGCTCAAAACAAGCAAGAGTCAATAGAACCTAGAGCAAACAATAAACCTATAGTTAGGCGCACTCCTATTGAAAATTTAGAAAATATCAATGAAGTGATGTACTATAAAGGTGTTCCTTTCACGGGGACATCTATAGAGAATTTTGCAAACAAGGTAAAAAAACAAGAAATTCAATGGGTTAATGGTTTAATTCACGGTACTAAAACCGAGTATTTTGAAGGTGGTATTGCTATCAGAGCACAATTAAATTTTGTAGAAGGTAAAAGACATGGTTATTTTTACTACCGATATCCGAACGGACAAATAAGTTTACAAGGAAAATACATTGAAAATGAATTAGACAGTACTGTCAATGCTTTTTACAAAGATGGCAAACCAAAATACATTCACAATTACGTAAAGGGGATTAAAAACGGACTTTCTATTACTTATTTCCCAAACGGTAATATTGAACAAAAAGTGATGATTGTTAATGACTTACCAAATGGTCAGATGGTTAATTTTTACGAAGCTGGCAACATTAGATTAGAAAGTTTCTACACCCGTGGAATAAGAAATGGTTACTATTATAGATACCATTTAACTGGAATAAAAGCAGAAGAATCTTATTTTAAAAATGGTATTCAGGACAGTGTTTGCAGATATTGGGACAATGTTTTTGGTAGATTAATGAAAGAAGAGTATTATTTGAATGGCCAATTAAATGGGACTCAAGTAACTTTCAATGAATTTGGGGACACCATCAATTCTTTAAACTATGAAAATGGCGTTTTGAATGGTCATTATAAGAAATACTATACAGGAACACAAAGTATAGGAAAGAAAAAGAACAAATATAAAGGTTATATTTATGGTTTAAATGAAACCGGTTCTTATGTTAATGGTTTGTTAGACGGTCCATTCAAAACAGGTTTAACCAACAAAGAAAGTCGTGCAGAAGGAACATATAGTAATGGCAAAATGGTTGGAGAATGGAAATATTTCAACGCAAAAGGCAAAGTTGTTCTTCACGAAAAATACAACGAAGATGGCGAATTAATTTACCAAAAGCCTAAACTCCCTGCTCCACCAACTGAGTAAATCGACTTATTAGTTTGTTGGCTTAACTTTGTTGGCTGGTTTTACTTTTTTCTTATAATCACCGCGTTTCCAAGCTTCAAAAAACTGCAACCAAGCAAATGGATTCATAATATTCATAGGAGGCAATTGACCGCCGGCATAGTAGTTTTTCTGAGCATACATGTTTGTTAAATTTTTGTAAGCCAATGAGGCATCTTGAGAATTCATATTCATTGCTTCCTCTCTTAAACGCTCTCTTTCCAAATTCATTTTAGCTCTTTGTAAATCATCATTTGGCAATTGTTTGGTGGTAAACATATAATCAAAAGTCGCTCTATTGGGCATTGGCATAACCACAACTCCTGGAAAGAAAAACGTATCTTGAACCATTAATTTGACAATATTATATTTAAAATCATGCAACGTATCGGGAATTACAAAGTATGATTTTTGAAACTCAACGTGAGTAAAAACGATAGTATCTCCTTTTTTGGCAACAAATGAAAAATAACCATCCAAATTGGAATAAGTTCCAAATGGTTTCCTTAATATAAAGATATTTGCAAAAGGAATAGGATAAATACTGTCTGCAGAAACCAATAATCCAGAAAACTGAATTAAGCCAGTATCTCTGGTTTTGTATGCATTGCCTTGGGCATTTATATCAATAAAAATAGATATAAATAAACATAAAACGAAAATGATTTTTTTCATATTGAAAGGTTTAAGACACAAAATAACCCAAACATATTGAAAGTACGACTAAAAATATGGCTGGAATCTTTTGATAACGCAAAGATACGAAAGTAATTAAAAATACAACCAAAGAAAGAAGTGAATCTAGATGATTTATATCAATTTGTTTAACAAAAGAAAGCAACATGATAAAAGCAGCTGACCATAAAAAACCAACTGAAATGGCTATTATACCATCCAAAGAACGATAAACAATTGGATACTGTTTAATTTGATTCCATATTGGGTATAAGAAAAAAATCAAAAGCGTTCCAGGGAGAAATACAGCAATGGTTCCTACACCACATCCTAATAATTGACCCAAGATGCCATAACCTAATTTCTTCATTGCAATCCCATTGGCATATGTAGCGATGGTAAATGTTGGCCCAGGTATGGCTTGTAAAAGACCTAGACCCGTTGAGAATTCCTGTAGCGTTAAATATTGTTTTTGTTTGAACTCTACAAATTCTGTAAGAATCATAGAATACAAAATATTACCACCACCAAAAACCAATGAACCCATACGGTATGTATTTTCAAATAGTCTGACAGGTTCAGAAAGTTTAGGAAAATTACTTTTAGTTATTGCGCCAAGTAAAGCGGCAAAAACCAAAATCATAACCATTAAGGTTAAATTTGCCCATCTAATATTAACCAAGGGTTTATTATTGGGAATAAAATTTTTATCGCCAAAATTAACATTCATCACTGCCCCAAAAATCAAAAGTAAAGGAAATGCATAGGGTGTATGAAAAAGAAATGAGATTACAGCCGAGAAAATAACTAAAAATAGAGGTAAAGATGTTTTTTTAACTTGTTTGTTGAGTTGAAGTGCAGATACAAACACAAATCCAAGTGCCATTGGCCCAATAAATCTAAAATAATTTAAATCTATTACGTTGGTTGAGAGCGCAAACAAACTCATTAGAATTGCTGCAGGTAAAATCCAAATCAACAATGATAGAAAAGCCAATCCTGGTCCGCCTCTTTTATAAGCAATAGCCACTAACGTTTGTGTAGAAGATGGTCCAGGAAGAATTTGACACAAACTGTTTAATTCTAATAATTCCTTATCAGTTACTATTTTTCGTTTGTCGACAAATTTACGTTTAAATAAAGCCAAATGCATTTCAGGGCCACCAAATGAAGTAAGCGACACAGACAGGATATCTTTCAAAAACCTGATATTAGTAACAACAATTCTTTTACTAGAAATAATTTATAAGTTATTTAAAGTTCAAATCTAAAGATATTTCGATTAATTTCGCAAAATGAAATACATTTTTTTATTGATTGTATCAATTGTACTATTTTCGTGTTCCAACCAAAACAAAGCAGATTATGAAGTAAAAGCAGAACTTATTATGATTGACACACTAAACAGTCGATTGAATGAGATTAAGTCATGGTTAGATGAAATTTCACTTGAAGAAATCAATGAACGCAAGGAAATCATTAATCACAATTATAATTTTTGTGACCAAATCTACAGAGAAAATAAATTAATTGTCGACGAAGAAACAGCCCGTTTAATGGATGAATATAAAGGTTACGGAAAATTATATACAAGAGCTGCAGACAGTTTTAAACCTATTGTTATGGAGATGGAAGAATTGTATATCCAACTCAAAACATTAAAAGCTTCTGCTTATACAAAAGACTACAAAAAAGAAACGTTTTTAGTCTATTTTAACAAAGAGAAGGAGGCTGTTTTAAAACTTCATGACTACTGTAAGAATATCATTCATCCAATAATTGAAACTGATTTAATGTTTGAAAGGGCACAAACAAGGGTTGAGGAAGTTTCTAAAACATTAAAAGACAAATACTTAATAGATAATAAATAATTTAATTTGCTATTGCTACCAAATAAGTTAATTTTGCAAACTTTTTTACCCATAATACGCACTAATGAAATTATCTAAATTTTCTTTCGATTTACCACCTGCACTTATTGCCCAAGACCCTGCTAAAAACCGCGACGAAGCTAAGTTAATGGTTCTTGACAGAAAAACTCAAACTATACAACATTTACAATTCAAAGATATTTTAAATATTTTAGACGAAGGTGATTTACTATTGTTGAATAACACCAAAGTATTTCCGGCAAGAATGTATGGTAACAAAGAAAAAACTGGTGCTAAAATTGAAGTGTTTTTATTAAGAGAACTAAATGAAGAATACAAACTTTGGGATGTATTAGTTGATCCAGCTCGAAAAATAAGAGTAGGTAATAAATTGTATTTTGGTGATGATGATTTAGTTGCTGAAGTTGTTGACAATACAACTAGCAGAGGTAGAACAATCCGTTTTTTATTTGATGGTAATAAAGAAGAATTTAACAATGTGGTGAAAAAAATTGGTGAAACACCATTGCCTAAATACATTGAAAGAGCGGTTAAACCTGAAGATGAATTGCGATATCAAACTATTTTTGGTACAGTTGAAGGCGCTGTTGCCCCTCCTACTGCTGGGTTACACTTTACCAGAGAATTGATGATGCGTTTGGATATTAAAGGTGTCAATTTTTCAAATGTTACTTTGCACCAAGGTTTAGGAACTTTCAGAAACGTGGAAGTTGAAGACCTAAGCAAACATAAAATGGACTCTGAAAACTACATAATTTCAGAAGAAACTGCACTTAAAGTTAACGAAACAAAAAAATTAAACAAAAGAATTGTAGCGGTAGGATCAGGTGTTATTAGAGCTGTTGAGTCTTCTGTTTCTTCTACAGGAACTCTTAATGCTAGCGAAGGTTGGACTGATAAATTCATCTCTCCTCCATTTGATTTTTCTATTGCTAACGCTTTCATTACCAATTTCCATGCCCCAGAAAGTACTTTATACATGCTTGCAACGGCTTTCGGTGGTTATGACTTTGTAGCAGAAGCTTACAAAGAAGCATTAAAAAAGAAATACAATTTCCTTTGTTATGGCGATGCCATGCTTATTCTATAATTTGAATTGGCAAAAGATTCCTTTTTTAACTTTAAATCTTTCAAAATAAAACAACCCGAAAAAGGGTTAAAAGTAACGACTGAAGCTTGCCTATTGGGTGCTTTGGCTTTCCATTCGTGTCCCAATAATTTACTGGATGTTGGTTGTGGCTCTGGTTTGCTTTCTTTAATGGTGGCCCAAAGATTTCCTAACATCAATATCTGTGCAGTTGATATTATTGAAAGTGTAGTTGAAAATGCTAAATTTAATTTAACCAACTCCCCTTTTTCCAATTCATTTCAAACAATTAATGGTGATTATTTACAAACAAACTTTGACAACACTTTTGATTTAATCATCTGTAATCCTCCTTTTTTTGACAATCATTTAAAAAGTCCACATGATTTCAAGAATAGCTATTTACATAATGACTCTTTGCCATTTGAATATTTAGTTGAAAAAACAACAACATTAATGAATTCTAAATCAATGTTTTGGATTTTACTTCCACCTTATCAAATGTCAATTTTTGAATCAATATGTATCCAAAACAATCTATTTGCTTTTAAGAAAATTGAAATTTTCAGTCATTCCAATAAACTATTTCGTCTAATTTATTGTTTTACTAAAGAAAATTATACTGAAGCTATCAATGAAAAACTAATTTTGTTTGATACTAATAAAAACATGACTGAGGATTTTCGTACTTTAATGGCTGATTACTATTTAAATCTATAAACTTGAAAAACAACAATATCGAAACTAAAATTGAGATTTTCAAATCTTACAGTGAAGTAAAATCAACTTGGGAAAAAATTTTACCTTCTCAACATCACTTGCTTAACGATGATTTATTGGTTTTGGAACAGTCGCAGTTATCTAATCTTGAAACTTTTTATGTAAACTACAAAATCAATAATAGCATTGAGGGTGTTTTTTATTTTCAATTGATAAAGTTAAATTCAGAAGACATAAAATCTAACAATAAATTAAACTCAATTGCTTTATCGTGTTTATTAAATAAAAATAACAAAGTATTGGTTTGTGGTAATTTATTTAGAGTTTATCAAGAGGGTTATTATTTAACTTCCTCTATTCCGGATTCAATGCTTTTCAAAATATGTGTTGAGTTAAAAAACGAAATTTATAAAAAGAAGGATTTAATTGGAATGCTCATCAAAGACTGCCCAATAATTCTTAATAAAAAATCAAGCTTTTGTGACCCTTTTGTAACATTTGACAAGGATATTACAATGGTTTTGAATCTTAACAAATCATGGACTTGTATTGATGATTATTGCAACGATTTAACCCGAAAATACAAACAAAGGTTTAAAAAAATTAAAAAATCCGCAGAGAGTCTCACCATAAAACCACTTAGTTTGGATGAAATAATTCATTACGGTACTAAGATGGAGTCTTTGTATTTGGAATTAGTAAACAAACAAATGATAACAATAGGCACCTTAAATAGCTCCTATTTTGTCAACATGAAAAAGGTATTAAAAGAAAGATTTGAATGTTTTGGGTTCTTCAAGGACGATGAATTAATAGCCTTTTCAAGTCATATTTATTATCCTTCCAAAAATGAAATGGAAATCCATTACATTGGCATAAATGGTCAGTTAAACAATCAATACCAATTGTATTTCAATATTTTATGCCATGGTGTAGAAACGGCAATTAACCAACAATACAAGACATTAGAACTCGGTCGAACTGCCAAAGAGGCCAAAGCGAATATGGGTGCAGTTGCTCAAGTCAATCAAAGTTATGTTTGGTTATCAAATAGAATATTAAGGTCAATCTTTAAATACATGTCAAACAGTAGTGATAATTCTACTATCAACCGTCAACCATTTAAGCAACAAAAGGTTAATGAGGAAATGGTGGAACATCCAGTTCTTGACTAAATTCAGAATCTGATATTTTCACAAAATAAACACTTTTTATTCCATTGGTTAACATCACACTAAGTGGGTTCAATACTTTTTGATAAACACCAGCCTGCTTCACCACTTTTTGGTTGATTTCTATATAAGGTGCTTTACATTCTACTAATAAATAGATTTCCCCATTCCTCGTATAAACAACCACATCGAATCTTTTATTGAGTCCATTAAACTTAATTGACTTTTCCACATTAATTAACCCAAGCGGCACTTTCTTATCTTCAACCAGATAATGAATTACATGTTGGCGCACTAATTCCTCGGGTGTCAGAATTATGTATTTTTTTCGGACTATGTCGAAAATTAATGTATTGCCATTCCGCTGTTTTGTTGTAAAATTGTATGATTTTAAATTTATATTCAACACAGCGAACTTAATTAATAATGTCCAATAAAACCAATTCCACATTTGAACTAATTAAAAAAGATATTTTGGCAAAAAAATATTCGCCCATTTATTTTTTGCAAGGAGAAGAGAACTATTTTATTGACGAAATTTGTGATTTGTTGGAAGAAACGGTTTTAACCCCTCAAGAAAAAGGTTTTAATTTTACAGTCTTTTATGGCAAGGATATTACGCCTATTGAATTAAAAATGGCCTGTAGAAGATTTCCAATGATGAGTGAATACCAATTGATTATTGTTAAAGAAGCTCAAAATATTAAAGATTGGGAACCTTTAGTTGATTATTTTAAAAGTCCATTCAATCAAACAATTCTATGTATTGCTCATAAAAATAAAAAAATTGATGGTAGATCTTCATTATCAAAACTACTCAATCAGCATGTTTTATTAACAGCTGACCCTATAAAAGATTATGATATTCCACAATGGATTACTAATTTTATTGCAGCAAAAGGCAAATCAATAGACCCTAAAGCAACAGAACTAATCTGTAATTTTGTAGGCAATGATTTAATTAAGTTAAAATCAGAAATAAACAAAATGTTTATCAACCTGCCAAAAGAATTGCCAATTGTTAACGTTCATCATGTTGAACAAAACATAGGCATTAGTAAAGAATATAATTTTTTTGAATTACAAAAAGCAATTGGCTCTAAAAATTTTAATAAATCAATTCAAATTGCCAATTATTTTGCTGAAAATGAATCAAAACTAGACGGTATATTTATGGGATTGGGTGTCCTTAACACCTATTTTGGAAAGCTATATCAACTCTATGATTTTAAAAATAAGACAAAAGATGAAGTATGTAAAGTTCTTAATATTTCGCCATATTTCTACAATGATTATTTGAATTCAATTCAGTTATACAGCAAAGAGGACATTGAAATTGTCTTAGGGTATATTAAGTATTATGATTTATGTTTTAAGGGAGTCGACAATGTTGGTCGAACTAAGGGTGAACTTCTTATTGAACTAACCGTTAAAATCCTAAAGGTAAACGAAATCAAAAAAATTAAAAACCTGAATTAAGACCAGTTAAAATAAGCTTATTTGTTCCAAGGGCTTACTAATCAATTCACCGTTTAACTCATGATTCATGTTTGATTCAATATCAAGTATAATGTCATTAATCCCAAATTTAGGATTAAGCCAATCTCTAATATAAGATTTATTTAACATTAGCGGCATTCTTTTTTTAGTATTGTGTATTTCTGACATCAACTTATTGGCATTGGTTGTAATCATAGAAAAAGTATTAATTTCTTTATTTTCAAAAAGATGTGTATGGTGAATAACTGCAACATAAATAAAATCTTGAGATGATGAGTGAATGTAAAACTTATTTTTGTGTTTGCCTATGTGTTGCCATTCATAAAAACCGTTGAGTGTTAATATACCTTTTTGATGGGTATAATTTTGAAACGATTTTTTTTCATCAATAGTTTCAATTCTAGCATTAAGTGTATTCTTTCTAAATTCATTCATGTCATTTGGACTGACCCATTCAGGAATTAAACCCCATTTAAAATCAGAAATAATATAATCATCTTTTTGAAATAATAGAATTGGTAAATCGGGAAAAGTAAAAGCAGATAACTCATTTTGCGACAAAGAACTTCCATTGAAGTTGGAATTTATCTTTTTAACAAAAGGCAGATTTTTCTTAAGTTTCTCTTTTTCAATATTTACGTTGACATAAAAGCACATTGTAGTACAAAATTGCAATTAAATTTTTATTTTTTATTAATTAATTATTATATTTACAACCTATTTAAATATTCTTATGAAGAAAAATATACTTATTTTATCTCTTGTTATTCCATTTTGGTCGTATTCACAAAACACGAATACCAACCAATTGAAAAAACAACCACATCAAGCTTCTGTTGAAGTCTCTATCCAAAGTTCTAACACTTCCAATGAAAGTAAAAATGCCGCAAGTATTTCCACTCCAGGTAATACTAAAACTTTACCTTCTAATGTTCAAGCTTCTTCCAAAAGAAATGCATCAACATACAATTTTATTGAACTAGGATCTACTTATTACGATTTGCAAACTAATGCTAGTATGGGTCGCAGAATACAATTGTTACCAGATGGTAAAGTTTCTGCAGTTTGGACAACTTCAAGCGATGAATCTTTTGCTACTAGAGGTACTGGTTATAACCATTACAATGGTACAGGTTGGTTTAACCCGACTCCAAGTGCTACACCAAGAATTGAAAACACTAGATTAGGTTGGCCTTCAATAGGTATAAACGGCTCTAAAGAGTGGACTATGGCTCACAGTGCTGCTGATGGTGGATTTGTAATGTCAGAAAATGCTTCAGTAGGAAGTAATTCTTGGACTAGCAAACCATTGGTTTTAAGTCAACCTTTGAAACGCCCAATTTGGGGTAGAGTAGTAAATAGCGGTAATTACTTTCACTGTATCGCAAGTTATGCAGATTCTTCACAACCTGGAGAACCTAGAGCGCCTTATGTTAATGGAGTATACGCTCCAATGACATACAGCAGATCAACTGATGGTGGTGCTACTTGGGATAAAGTTCATACTGTTTTTCCTCAATATGATAGCTCAAGAATTATTTCAGGTGGTGGTGATGTTTATGCAATTGATGTTAGAGATTCTATTGTTGCAATTGTAACTGGTAGAGCTTTACATGATGTAATGGTATTTAAGTCAACTGACAATGGTGAAACATTTAACCTAATGATTGCTGACTCATTTAAATATGCGCCGTACAGTGCTAAAAAGTTAATGACTGATACACCTTTTGTTTGCGACGGTTCAGTAGATGTTTTAATTGACAACAATGGTAACGTTCACGCTTTCTGGGGTGTAACTAGAGTATTAGATACAGACACAACTGATGAGTCTTACTCATTCTTCCCAGGAACTTCTCTTTTAGGATACTGGAACGAAATCAATAACCAATCAACAGTTATTGCTTCTGGTTCTCAATTTGACAGAGATGCAAATGGTGAATTAAATATTTCTGCAGGAAACTTTAATGCATTAGATGCAAATGGTCAAGTTCCTCAAACACTTATTCAAAACAATATTACTTCTGTTGGTCGTTTAGGAAATACAGCAATGTTACACATGCCTTCTGCAGGTTTGGATAACAATGGTAATATTTATGTTACTTTCTCATTCCCACTTGAGCAAGACGTTGACATCAACAACTTGAACTTAAGAGACATCATGTTAGTTCACTCAACTGACGGTGGTAACACTTGGTCAACCCCTCAAGACATTACCCAAAAACAAGGTCAAGAAGAAGAGTTTGCTTGTATAGCTCGTACTGCAAATGATTTCGTACACATCGTATTCCAAATGGATGCTTTAGCTGGTACTAACTTACAAAACAATAGCACTAGAGATAATAACCATCCTGTTGCTCTTAACAAAATTATGTACGTTGCAGTTCCTACTGCTAAAATATTAGATGGTTCAATTGGTCAACTTTGGAACGCAAATGTAAAATCATTCAATGCTAACAAAGAAGTTTTCATCGTTTCTCAAAACCAACCAAACCCTTTCAGTAACGAATCTGAAGTTATTATTTGGTTAGATAACGAATCTGATGTAACATTAGAAATCACAAACATTTCTGGTCAAGTTATCAAATCTACAACATTCAACCAATTAAATGCTGGTAATCACTCTTTAACAATTGATGGCAATGGTTTAAACTCAGGAATCTATTTCTACACAGTTAAAACTGCTACTCACTCTGTTACTAAGAAAATGAACATTCAATAATCTACAAAAGATCTCAATAAAAAAGGCTGTCAATAATTGACAGCCTTTTTTTATGGTCTTTAATTAAGTTTGATTACCAATTAAGAAATAGAATCTCTTACCCTTTGTGAGTATAACCTAACTGCTTGATTGATTGAAATGTCAGATTCTAACATTTGTTGCTTGCAAAAAATTGCAGCCAATGTATGGGTTAATTGCTCCCCTTCATCTACCCCTTCAATTTCAATTTCTGGCTTTTGCTCATTCAACAAGGCCTCTTCTGCCATTTGCAATTGTTCAATTGTATAAGATTCAACAATTTTTTTGATAATAGAAATATTCATAGAATTAAGATAATTTGGCTAACAACTCTAAAAATACCTCCTCTTTAGTAGTACTTACTCTGTCCACCAATACTCCATTTTTGAAAACGGCAAAGTATGGCAGTGTATCAACAGAAGCTGCTTTGCGTGACTCAGGATTTTTTTCAGCATTAATGTCTAAAAACGCAATGTCCTTGAATCTCTCATCATCGCTTAATCTTTTGAATTTAGGAGAAAATAATTTACAACTTCCACACCAATCGGCGTAATATTTTACAACCACTTTTTCATTTTGTGATAAATCTTGATTGAATTTTGAATCGTCTGATAATTGAACTGACATGTTATTCTTTTTAAGGTTATTTATTTTGATTAATTGCGTTACTTAAATCTTCTTCGCTCATGTATCCAATATTTTGATAAACCATTTTGTTGTTTTTGAACATCATAATAGTTGGCAAAGATTGAATATTGTATTCTTTTGATATTTCTGGTTCTTTATCAGTATCAATGGTATAAATGATAACATCATCTTTACGGGTTTCTTTGAAATACTCAACATAAGGTTTCATTTTTTGACAAGGAGGACACCACACTGCGCTGAAATCAACCAACACCAATTTTTCTCCTTTGATGTCTTTTCTGAAACTTTCAACATCATCACTGTTGTGTGTTTGAGTTGAAACTGGTTTTGCCACAGATTCTACAACCGGCATGTTACTGTTTTTCCAAGCCATTATGCCTCCTGTTAAGTTAACAACTTGCTTAAAACCCATTTTTGACAATTGACTGGCAGCATCGGCACTTCTTGAACCTGAATGACAATATACATATACAGGAATGTCTTTATATAAAGAAGCCACTTCAGCTTCAAAATTAGGACCATTAACATCTATGTTTTTTGCATTTTTAATATGCCCAGATAAAAATTCTTCTGAAGTTCGAACATCGACAAGTTGAATATTAGATTCTTGAGTAATAGCGGTATTAAATGCTGCTACATCAATATTTGATGTTTTAGTAGTTGATTGGCAAGCCAATAAAAACAAACTCATTAGAGTTATTAATGTATATTTCATAAGTGGTGCAAAGATAGATGAGGAATTAAGTGAAAAGAAATTGATATTAATCATAAGCTTATAAGTGTATCTTATTTAAACAAACCTGCTAAAGGCCCTAATCCGCTAGTTAATTGTGCTAATTCTTCTTTCGAAACTTGGTCTGCTTTCTCTAATGCCTTATTGACAGCCTCGTTTAAAGCAATTTGAAGTTTGTTTTTATCCTGCATCAACTCGTCTGCAATTTGAATACTTGTTATTTTTTTTGTGCCATTACATTGAACTGTTACACCATTTAAGGTTTCTGTGATAGTAACAGAATTTAATCTAGCCTTCATTTCATCGGCTTTTTTTTTCATTTCAAGAATTTGAGAGATATTTCCAAACATAATGATTCAAAAATACAATCGAAACCTTGATAAAGCAAACCTTTATCTCAACAACACCAACTTTTCTTGACTCACTATTCCATCAATTTTTATCAAATAAATACCATTGGAAATTGAATCTGGAATTTGAAAATATTCTTCTAAATTGACTTTATTATTAAATACCATAACGCCCATTCTATCATACAGTTCCATGTTTACAAGCTTATTGCTATTGCTATTGCTATTTGTTTGGATTTTTATAACTCCTTTACTTGGATTGGGATACATTACAAAAGATTTACTTTCATTTGTTGTTATAGCCGTTTTAGGTTTGACCACAATATTGGTTTTATTAGTCACTTTTGGAGGATTATAATCATAATAAACCAAGGCCTGATTAACAATGGTATCTCCTTCTTTTGCCGATTTATTGGTATAAATGTTAAAACTAACAGACCCCTTACTTCTAATACTATCTATATTTTTTGAGGGCAAGTTGATGTTTTCCAAATGCCAAATCAGTTTGTTGTTTTTAACTTCGAATTTGAATGGATGAGTTGCCCCTCCTATTACGACTTTTCTTATATCTAACAAGGAATGAATACTGTCTATTACCGTTACATTGACAACAGTATCATTAATGTCATTTTGGAAATTGATGTGATATTTAATAACTTGACTTGTATTTACAACTGATTCTGGATAGGCTATTTTTGAATGACCTTTTATTTCCTTTACAATAGTTTGTTTTAATGTATCATTGTTGTTGTTTTTTAATTCATCAAAATTTAATAAACGAACAATCATATTTACTTGTTCCCCCAATGGAATATCACTATCAAAGGTTCCCGAAAATTGAAAAACTTTTTCTTGATTAGGAATAAAATAATCTGATATAATAAAAGACTTAAAATCTTGGCTATTAATCAATTGCATGATAGATGATAAATTTAAATCTTTAATATTTTCGGGATGTTGCACCCCTATGTTTATAGTTAAATTATTGCTACTTTTATTCACTACTTTAATACGATAAAGCGTTTGTTTGTTTTGAATAGCTTCATTGGCTGTGTTAGAAAACAACATTATCTCTAAGTCATTGATATTCTTTTTTTGATAAGGTAATTCCAAAAATATAAAGGTATCTCTACTGCCAATATTTAATAGCATTTCATTGGGATTAGTTAAACCATTATAGTCATTACCTTTAAGTTTAATCGCAGAATTTAAGGGAAATGAAAATTGCACATTCCCTTGTTTATTAGTCGATTTTATTGAATTAGAATTCAGGTCTTCAATAATTGCATTTTCTAATCCAATTTCCGATTCTTGATAAACGCCATCATTATTTTGGTCGTTAAACGCCTTAATGGTAACAATCCCTCTCGATTCTGGATTAAATAAAGCAATTCTATTGACCCGTTCTATATAGTTTGTATTTTGTAATGTTTGATAATTCCCTACCAAATAAGCTTTTGACTCCGAAATTGATAGTTTTATATTGGTATAATTGTCGGAATGTTTCCATGATTGAACTTTCTTTACCGTGGATCCATCAAATAAATAAATGTCAATACTTGGGTTACTTGGATTTTGAAAAAACACAAACAACTGATTGTTATACTGGTAAACACCCAAATAATTTGTGACATAAAATGAATCATTAGCGAGTGGATATGAAATCCAGTTATTGTTTTTAAAAACTGATATTGAACTAATATACAACAAATTAGAGGCTGGTAAAATCCAACATTTGTTATCAAAGGCAAATAAATCACCTATTAATCCTGAAGGTCTTGACAACTGAACAAAAGAATCATTGACATATTGACCCAATTTTCTAATACTTGTTCCTCCTAAAACCATACTATCAGGCTTTATTTTATTCTTATTAAACACATACAATGAATCATTTATGCTTCTAAAAAAAGTGTTATTTGGGTCAGAAACAGCCCCATATCCATAAACAGACCGACCAAGTGGTTGCCAACTATTATTTTTCAACCTTAAGAGTCCATTAACCCTGTATCCTGAAATACTATCAAAATTTCCGTTTATGAAAATCCCCTCCTTAATTGCTAAAACTTGTGATACACTGATAGATTCCTGACGGGTTAATATCAGATTTAATCCAACTGTTTGCCATTTCCCCTCTTTAAAACAAACCAAACCTGTACCCATGTTATTTTCTGTAGAATCAAAACTACCTGCCACATAAACCACCCCTTTTGAATACAATAAATCCAATACCCTTGGCGCTTCTATCGTTCTAGAATTGTATAATTTAAGTGGGGCTGAAAATAGCCATGTGGTTCCATTGTAAACCTGAAGTCTGATTTGAATAAATTCTTTTCCTAAATTAAATCCCGAACTAATTGTGTCATAATACAAATGGTAAACTTGCCCACTATTATCTGCTGTCGTTAGGTAAAAATCAACCCCTTGTTGGTGATAAAAGGTTTTTATTGCCATTCCATTTGATAGCTTTTCAAAGTGCTGAGAATAAGCAATTGAAACTAAGAAACTCAATATGACCAATAAATATGTTCTCATTTTTTTGATTTAATTAATGGATTAAAGTATAAGCCCAATACAATACCATGCGTAAATCCTTTGTATTGTAAATTTGAAGCATTTAATTTTAATGATTGATTATTGCCGGCCCAATAATACTGTGCGCCAATTTTAAATTGATTTGACAATGAATACAGAACCTTAGCATTCATTAAAGGTTCTAATGTTGATTTAGTATTAACCTTTGTTTTATTTAATTGTGGATTTTCAAAGTCGAAATACGATAAATTGATATTGGACTTAAATTGGTATCTAAAGCCTGCCCCTAATCTAAGCGATATACGATTTTTTGAATATAAAGGGTATGAAACTACAATAGGAATAAGAACTCTATTGGATTTAACTGTTAAAGGTTCATTGATTAAAACTTGTTGTGAAAGCGGTAACTGTAAATAGCCTAAAATATTTCCTAATGAGTCGTAAACTGTAATATCCTTATGCAAATATTGGAATGTCGTGTTTTTTGTAAATGAAGAAAAGTTTAAACCTGTCGAAATCATGAGTTTTGATTTAATAGTAACATCCATGGTATAAGCCCTTGAAATGCCATTGTGATTTCCCGTCAATTGATTGATGAATTGCCCATTAAAATCTTTGTGAATCTTGGACTCATTAATACTTATATTATTAAGCACCATTTGGTTATATGCACTTTCAATCCCAAACTGAAAAATAGATTTCTTTAGTTTAGGTTTGCTTGGTTTATTTGGTGTTACTTTTTCTAAACGTTCATAAGCATTTTGAAATGGTTGAAATCCTGCTAAAGATAGAGCACTTAATGGAAAGCCATTACTTTCATCTTCATCAATTGCTACATTTATTAAATGTTCTCTCAATTTATTTCTTATTTTATCTTTCTCAAAATTTGACAAATTGGAATAGTACTGATTTCTAGAGTTGAGGAATGATTGAAAATATTGGTTATTATCCGATTTATTTTTGTTATTCATACCCTTAACATTCTCAACAGAGTTATTACTTTTCATTTGGTTTGATTTCGAATTATTTGATAATCTATTTTCTACTTGCTTTTCCTTTTTAACCACACCTGTTGGTATGCTTGAATTGTTCTTTTCTCTCAACCATTCATTAGACTTTTTAATCTTTAAATAACCCACAGTAATTGTTAAAAACAAAAGAAATAAAAGCAACAATGTCCATTTGTTAGAAAACCCATCCTTTTTCAACGGAGGGAATAGAAAGCGATTTTCAGGTGGATTGTCTTCAAAATTCAATAACTTTTCTTTAAGTCCAAAATCAATTAAATTGTTTTTTTCGTTGATTTTATCCCACATATTGGGGGGCAATTCAGCATGATTAGTAGAAAGTTGAACATAAAGAAACTGATCCAAAGGCTCTTTTGAAATCACTTCATAGAGCGTTTCAAATTGCAACTCAGGCTCATGAGAAAAGTCACTCAATTGAGTTTGAAAAAAAGAATCAATATTTGAATTAGTCTCTTTCAATCGTACTTTTAAGTTTTAATTTTAGCTTTTCTGATAACAACTGACGTGCCCTAGATAATTGAGAGCGTGATGATGATTCGGTAACCCCAATTATTTTGGATATTTCAGCATGAGACATATTATCGATAGCATACATATTTATCACCAACCTGTATTTATCGGGCAATTCTTGAATCATAAGTAAAGCTTCCTCTTTGGAAACATGATTCAACCAGTGCATTTTTTCATCTTCGTTAACATTCACATCCTCTCGGTTATCGTGGTTTTCCGACAATGAATCCTCCTTGTGCTTATAATATTTCTTTAAATAATTGATTGAATTACTTACAAAAACCTGATACATCCATGAAGACAAGTTAGCCTGAAATTTAAACGTATGCAACATGTTGTAAACCCTTATAAAACCTTCTTGCAACATATCATTAGCTAAGTCCCTGTCTGATGCATACCTCAAACAAATGCCATACATTTTTGGGGCATATTTCTTATATAAAAGCTCTTGATAAAACTTATTATTACTAAGGCAACCGTTAACTATCTCTTGATCTGAGTACAAACTTATATTGATTAAGACAATGAAAGGATAAAACGCTGCAAACTTTTAATCCCAATAAGCGTCTATTTTTTCATTTTTCATATCACCTCTTAAATAACGGAACCTCAACCTAGCTTCATTGATATAGATTGATCCCGTGTAGTTCATTATCAAAAATTCATACATTTGCTTTGCTTTTGCTGTATCTTGAAGTTTAAACTCATACAGTTTAGCTAAATTTATAAGGGAATTGTCTGACAAAATATCAGTACTAAAATCCTTTATTAATGTTGAGTAAATAGCTTCTGCTTCTTTGTAAAAACCCATCTTTTCTTTAATTAATCCCTTTAGAAAAAGGATTTCATCAGCCAAGGTATGATTAGGAAACACTATTGATATTTCTTCTAATTGTTGTAGTGCATTGGTGTATTTATTCTGAAACATCAATAATTCAGCATTGGAATACAATTTCAAAGCTTCGTCTGTACTGTCCAAACCGACATTGTCTTGAATAATCAACCACAAACGCATGGCATTGTTACTTATCAGTTGTGTAGTAGCCTCTTTTAATACATCAAGCTGAACTTGTGCCCATTCAAACTCTCCTCTGAAATAACAAAGTCGAGCATATCTGAATTTTGCCTCTTGCCCTAAAACATCATTTTGGAAAGCTTTTTCAACTTGTTTATACATTAAATCAGCCTCCCAAGTATCACCTGACATCAAATAGGCATCTCCCAAACCTAGTTTACTTTCCGACAATAAACGTGAATTAACTCCAGGCAATACCAATACTTGCTTTAAATAATCAACCCCTTTTCCTAAATCGTGTAAATGATAAATATACAATTCTGCCAAATCTTTCATTTGTTGTGCTGTATGCCAATTTTTACCATTCAAGTTGATGTATTCAATAAATTCATTTTCCAGCAACAACAATCTTTCCTTTTCAACAATTTGATCTTGTTTCAATTGTAACATTCCACAATAAAGAATACCCTGTTGGGCTTGAGAATAGTACCTTTTTTCCTTCCCCAAAGTTTTAATGTATGTGTAACAATTAATAGCTTCAGTGAAAATTTCATTTTGCATGAGTACACTTGCCAAATTCATAACCCACAATCCTTCCTCTTTAAGTCTTTTGTCTACCGCCTTACTTTGAATAAATGCGCCATTCCAATCTTTCTTTTGTATGTAAGCCCAAATTAATATGTCATTTAAAGTCAGTTGATTGGGATTTTTTTGCAAATCCGTCATAACAACTTGAATCAAAATATCATAATCAACATCGTTTTTAAACGCAATTGCAAACTTGTTTTTTACCTCTTGTAATATAAACTCATTGTCAGACAAAAGTGAAACAAGTTCAACAGAAGCTTCCTTTAAAGCGCCCTTATAAAAATACAATTCACTTAATTCAAAAACATAAAGTTGTCCTTGATTCAATTGTTTCCTAGCTTTTAGATAGACTTGAATGGCAGCATCAAAAAACTTTCTTTTGATGAGTCCATTGGCAATATTATATGTTATTTCAATAGAGTTGAATTTGACATTTAATAGCTCATTTAGTACTTTGTCTCTTTCCGCTGAGTTGTTTTGAAGTTGATGCAAATAAGCTTTGTCAACTTGATATGCATAATTAAAAGGATATTTCTTGAACCTCTTGTCTGCTAATTTTTCAGCACTTTTAAAGTCTTTTAATGCCACATAACATTGTATTAAATTTTCGTAATAATAGATTGATTCAGACTGTTTTCTCAACAAATCTTCATAAATATCAGCTGCTTTATCGAACTGTTTTTCCGAAAAATACTGAGCCGCCAATTTTTCATCCTCATTGTTTTGCGAAAACAATGGCAATATAAAAACAAGACTAATAAACAGAAGACTAATTCGCATCTTCACAAATTTAGTGAATAATAAATATTTTTTGAAATTTTATGTCAACTAATTCTTTACAAATTGCGCCATAAACAAATAGTCGGAAGCATGGGCTATATTATAATAAGCTTGTTGCGTAACTAGTATAAGTCCAAATTCTTTTTCAAAGTAAGCGACATTGTCTTCATTTTCTGACTTAAAAACAGAACACGTAATGTAATAAAATACGCCTTTTGGCTTGAGCTGATTTAGGGCATTTTTTACAATTTGTCTTTGTTTATTGGCATACATCAACGGGGTATTTAAACTGAACGATTGTAATGATTCCGGATGACGACCCCAAGTCCCACTGCCTGAACAAGGTACATCTGCAATCAACACATCTACCATATGGTTTACGTGACTTTTTTCATTTAAATCAATTAGTTCAATATGTGGAATATTTAATCTTAATTGCGAAAATCGAGCTCTTAAATTTTCTAAAATAGAAACTCTCACATCTGAGCAAATCAATGATATTTTGGGATACTTTTGTGTCAACAACAAGGCCTTTCCTCCGGCTCCCGAACAACAGTCCCAAACCCTTTGATTGTCCTTTACTTCTATAGAATTTACCACCATTTGAGAAGCTAAATCCATAATCCAAACCCATCCCTTTTCAACCAATTCATTGCATTTAGCATCTGCAGGTAATTTTAAAGTATGAGTATCAATTGCTTCGAATTCAATCTCTTTGAGTTGTAACCAATTCAATACATTTTCTTTTTTACCTTCCCTAACGACAACAAATACTGGACTTTGTTTAGACAAATGTTGTATCCAACTCTCAAAATCAACGGAAGGTGAAATCAATTCACGGTATGGAAATATAGATTCAGGATCAATTTCATTCGTTTCATTATTGACGATTAAATCAATACAAGCATCAATAGGTTGCTGCTTTACTGCGAATCCTAGTCGAAAGTATTGGTAACAATAATGTTTGTATGTTTTACGGTCACGACTCCCCCATTGACTGTGTTGTTTACATTGCTTATGAAAGTAAACATGAAAAGGTTCTTGATAATTATAACCTTCTAGTAATTGGGTAATTACGATTTTCTGAAAAGGTTTTAATAACGCCAATATGCTTTGTAAAATTGGTAATCTTTGTAAAAAAACAAGTTTGTTCCTGCATTCTCAATTAAGTTACCTCTTTTAACAAATTTGAAAGAAGTATGCGTATAATTGAATGAACGTCCTAAAATATGGTTATAGAAATCAACATCAAATGCCCCTAATGACATGGCAATAAACAAAAATTGGTCATAACCGATGAAAGTATATCTACTAGGGTCACCGCCATAGTTTTCACGATAATTAAGTCTGAATTGTTTGTATATAGTATCATTCATAGGCACAGAGTATGTGTCGTAAAAATAAACACCATTAAACACATTGTAATCAACACGGTCTATATCGAGCCAATCAGCAGGGCCAGCAACAACCCATTTTGAATTACCATTTTTGCTGATTGCATTGGAACAAGTTCTTGCGCTTTTTCCAGTATAAAAAATCAATAATGAGTCTTTTTTGTTCCATACCGATTCTATGGTATTTATTTTGCCATCAACAACAGTACAGGTTTTGGATTTATTGGCCAATTCATAGCCTTTTTTAAAATTTCTAGAACCAACACCCTTAGGCGTTAATGCTAGTTCATCGTAAACAACAACTTGATAATTCTTAAACGCTTGTGCGGCATGTTGTCCAGTGTACATATATTGCAAACTGTCTAATGAAACAAAATTAATCAATGGAAATTCTCCTCCATTTTTTTTAGGATAATAGCGCAATGGAGAAATTAAAGGGATTTTATAGACAGAACAGAATTTCTCAACTTCAACAAACTCATTGTCAAAAACGGGGCCTATTATTAAGTCTAGATTTTGAAAATCAGGATTAGATAAAATACGAATAACTTCCAAACTATCCCCTTTCGTATCCATAACTTCAATTTCCAATTTGAGTTGGTATTTTTTAAGTTCCTCGATAGCGATTTCTACCCCTTCATAATAGTCAAGCATTTTTTCTCTAACTCTTCCTTTGTCAGGAGAATTAACACAAAAAGGGAGCATTATCAATACTTTGTAAGATTTTTGAAAAGGTTTGTCATCTTTCAAAACCAAATTATTATTGGCCTGTAAAGACAAACTCAATACAAAAACAAAGATTGATATATAAACTTTTATTCCCATTCGATTGTCGCAGGTGGTTTTGAACTAATATCGTACACAACTCTATTAATCCCTTTTACACGATTAATGATTTTATTGCTAATTTCCGCTAATATTTCATAAGGAATGTGAACCCAATCCGCTGTCATTCCATCCACAGAAGTTACCGCTCTCAAACATATTACATTCTCGTAAGTTCTTTCATCACCCATAACACCAACACTTCTTACAGGTAAGAAAATAGCACCTGCTTGCCATATTTTATCATACCATCCTTTTTCTTTTAGAGTATTAATAAAAATAGCATCTGATTGTTGAAGAATACTTACTTTTTGAGGCGTAATATCATCAATAATACGAATGGCCAATCCTGGTCCAGGAAAAGGATGTCTTGCTAAAATATTGGCAGGAACACCTAATGCGGCCCCTACATTTCTAACTTCATCTTTGAACAAAGACCTTAATGGTTCTACAATTTTTAAATGCATTTTTTCTGGCAATCCTCCCACATTATGGTGCGACTTAATGGTAGCCGAAGGTCCTTTTACCGAAACAGATTCAATGACATCTGGATAGATAGTTCCTTGACCCAACCACTTAGCGCCTTCAATTGTATGAGATACTCGCTCAAATACATCAACAAATACTTTGCCAATTGCTTTTCTCTTAGCTTCTGGCTCACTGATATTATTTAGTGCACCATAAAATTCGTCTGTAGCATCAACACCCGTTACATTCAAATCCATTTGTTTGTATGATTCCAAAACTTCGTGAAATTCATTCAATCTTAACAAACCGTTGTCAATAAATATACAATGTAGATTTTTACCTATAGCTTGATGTAATAAAGCTGCTGCAACACTGCTATCAACCCCACCTGATAAACCTAAAATAACTTTATCGTCGCCTAACTGTTCTTTTAGCTTTTCTACAGTTTCATGTATAAAATTCTGAGGCGTCCAATCCTGCTCACAACCACAAATATCAACTATAAAATTCTTTAACAATTGTTTTCCTTCAGTTGAGTGGGTTACTTCGGGGTGAAACTGAATACAATAGGTTTCAGAATCTGTTAAACGGTATGCTGCATTTTTGATTGAATCCGTTTGTGCAATTAATGTCGCATTGCTTGGCAATTCCATAATGGTGTCACCATGACTCATCCAAACTTGAGTTTCTTGACTTAAACCTTTTGTCAAAAGATTGTCACTAGACACTTGTAACATAGCTCTGCCATATTCTCTGTGATCACTTGCAGCAACTACTCCACCCAATTGTTGAGCGATGTATTGAGCACCATAGCAAACACCAAGAACAGGATATTTGCCAATAAATTGAGTTAAATCAATTTGTGGAGCTTCTTTATCACGAACAGAAGCAGGACTTCCTGACAAAATTATCCCTTTTACTGAAGGTGAAATTTTGCCGATGTGATTGTATGGATGTATTTCACAGTAAACATTTAACTCCCTAACGCGTCTTGCTATTAATTGGGTGTATTGAGAACCAAAGTCTAAGATTACGATTTGCTCTTGCATTATTAAACCGCAAAAATAAGGAATTTTTAGTGGATGATACAGAAGAAATAAAGCATTTTTTTTAGACTAAAATGTGACATTGTCATTCTTTTACAATTTTTAAACTCTCTATTTTCAATTTTATCGCATCTGTAATTTTTAAAAAATTAAAAAATTATCAACAAAGTATTTAATACTAGTTAATAGATTCTTGATTAAGACACTTAACAAAATTTATTTTTTTAAAACAATAAAACTATTAAGGTACATCAATATGTACCAATATTTAGAAAGTAAATATGGCATAATTTCCCTCTTTTTAAAGGTAGGTAAAAAAGACTACACAAAAAAAAATATCTTGATATTTGATTAAATATGAGATACTTAAATAAACAATTTGTCACAAATAATTTTTATTTTAAACATAAATACTTTAAATTTGAATGACAAAATACACAGTTATTGATAACCGATGCAAATGGCCGAAAATAAAAATATCAAATACTTATACATCGTATATGAGGCTGAAGATAATCCAAAGTATCAGCATATAGTTAAAATGCTTACTAAAGAAATTATCGATTACTATACGATGTTATTAGATTGCTTAAGTGACGAATTAACAGCCTGTGGAGGTAAAATTGAATTAATATTGTCGAAAAACTTTAAAGTAACAGATGTTAAATTTATCGACATCCCTTTTGACCTTAAACATAAAATAAACAGGTTGCTAAAACCTCATCTCAATAAATAAATTAAAATTTCGTTTACCTTTTACAATCAAAAGGTATTGATTGGTTTAATTGACAAACCATTATGAAATCAAAATTTATTATCCCACTAGGCTTATTGCTGTTATTAATCTCTGCTTTTATTTTTCAGCTTGATTCTGAAAACCTTTATTTTAATCCAAAAAATTGGACCACTACTCAAGATTTCACTAATCAAAAACCAGAATGTTGTAAACCAAAAACTGATAGTATCAGTGAAACAAAAAAGGGTTGTGTTTACAAAACAGTGTTTGAAAATGATTTCTCTGACTCTGATTTTATTTACAAAACGCCAGAAAATGTAGAAAAGTCTATCATTAAAGCATTAGATTGGATTAGCAAGGAACAACTTGCTGATGGTGGTTGGAGTGCACAAACCAATGTAAACTCAATAAAAATCAACCCAAACTCCAACTCTCAAACACAAATAAAATCAGACCCTGCCACAACAGCAATGGTTTCAATGGCCTTACTGAGATGTGGCAACACGCCTTTTAAAGGAACCTACCAAAATGCGATGGTAAAAAGTACACAATTTTTAATTGAGTGCGTTGAAAATAGCGGAAGTAATGATATAAATATCACTACAATTAAAGGAACACAACCTCAATATAAACTTGGGCATAATATTGATGTAATGTTAACTTCGCAATATTTAACCAACTTATTACCTGTTTACAATGAACATCCCGACAAAAAAAATCAAGTCAAAAAGTGTATTGAAATTTGTGTCAATAAAATACAAAAAGCACAGAACCAAAATGGAAGTTTTGTAGGTTCGGGTTGGGCAGGTGTTCTTCAATCGTCTTTTGCCAATAATGCACTAGAAACTGCAAAGTCTGCCGGAATAATGGTTGACAGTGTTGTTCTTGAAAAGTCGAGAATGTACCAAAAAAATAATTTTGATGCCGATAATAACAAAGCCGTTACCTCCGACGGTGCTGGTATTATTTTATATTCTGTATCAAGCAGTGGCAGAGCTTCTGCTAAAGAGGCTAATCAGGCTAAAAAATATGTAGAGAAAGCTAAGAAATCTGGTTTAGTCAAAGAAAATGAAACGGTTACAAATGAAACACTTGAAAAAGCTGGTTTAAGTAAATCGGAAGCATTGAAATACAGCACCGCATACAAAGTAAATGTAAATGCTAGTAAGTTAGCGGCTCAAGACAATATCATGCAAGGATTCGGAAATAATGGCGGTGAAGAGTTTATTAGTTTTTTACAAACAGGTGAAGGCTTAATCATCAGTCGCGATAAAAATTGGAAAAATTGGTTTGAAAATGTTTCAGGGAAACTATTGTCTATTCAAGAAAAAAATGGGAATTGGCAAGGCCATCACTGTATTACAAGTCCTGTTTTTTGCACGGCAACTTGCTTATTGATATTATCGGTTAACAATGATGTAAAGAATTTATTGACCTTGTCAGAATAAGTCAAAAACAACTAACATAAAAAAAGGCTATCTCGTTGTTTGAGATAGCCTTTTTTATTTAATCTAATATCAACAATTAAATGTCAATTTTAGCGTATTTAGCGTTCTTTTCAATGAATTCACGTCTAGGTGGCACTTCATCACCCATCAACATACTGAACACGTGGTCAGCTTCTGCAGCACTGTCTAAAGTTACTTGTTTAAGCGTTCTTCTAGAAGGATCCATTGTTGTTTCCCAAAGTTGTTCAAAATTCATCTCTCCCAAACCTTTGTATCTTTGTACGTTAACAGTGTCAGGATTCGCTCCTTTAGCCAATTCAAACACCGCTTGTTCTCTTTGGTCTTCTGTCCAACAATATTTGGAATTATTACCTTTTTTAACTTGATAAAGTGGTGGAGTTGCGATATAAATATACCCAGCTTCAACCAATTTTTTCATGTATCTAAAGAACAATGTTAATATTAAGGTACGAATGTGACTACCATCGACATCTGCATCCGTCATGATGATAATTTTGTGGTATCTTAAGCTATCAATGTTTAATTCTTTGGCATCAGTTTCTGTTCCAATTTTAACACCTAATGCAGTGAACATATTACGAATCTCTTCATTTTCATAAATTTTATGTTCCATTGCTTTTTCAACATTCAATATTTTACCTCTTAATGGCAAAATTGCTTGATAAACCCTGTCTCTTCCTTGTTTTGCTGTTCCACCCGCAGAGTCTCCCTCAACCAAGTAAATCTCACAAATTTTAGGGTCAGTACTTGAACAGTCGCTCAATTTTCCTGGCAATCCCATTCCGCTCATCGCACCTTTACGTTGAACCATTTCTCTTGCTTTTCTGGCAGCGTGTCTTGCCGTTGCAGCCAAAATAACTTTATTAACAATCATTTTAGCCTCTTTAGGATGCTCTTCCAAATAGTTACCTAGCATTTCCCCAACCGCTACATCCACCGCTCCCATTACTTCATTATTTCCTAATTTAGTTTTGGTTTGACCCTCAAATTGTGGTTCTTGAACTTTTACAGATATAACACCTGTTAACCCTTCTCTAAAATCGTCACCACTTATTTCAAATTTAAGATTTTTTAATAACCCTTCTTTGTCAGCATAGTTTTTAAGTGTTCTTGTTAAACCTCTTCTAAAACCAGCAACGTGAGTACCACCTTCGATAGTATTGATGTTGTTTACATAAGAATGTAAGTTTTCACTGTAACCTGCATTGTACTGGAAAGCAATCTCAACAGGGATACCGTGTTTTTCACCCTCTGCATAAATAGGTTCAGGAATGATTTTTTCTCTTGTATTGTCTAAGTAAAGGATAAATTCTTTTAATCCCAATTCACTGTAAAAAGTTTCAGTTCTTGGCTCTTTTCCTTCTTCAACTCTTAAGTCAGTTATCGTTAGTTTGATGTTTTTATTCAAAAACGACAATTCACGAAGTCTGTTACTCAATGTATCAAAACTATATTCAGAAACGTAAAAAATACTGTTATCAGGTGTAAATTCAATCGTAGTACCTCTTAAATCTGTTGTACCTATTTCTCTTACATCATATTGTGGTATTCCACAACTGTATTCTTGTTCAAATATTTTACCATCACGGTAAACGGTTGCTTTTAAATGGGTAGACAATGCGTTAACACAACTTACACCCACCCCGTGCAAACCACCAGAAACTTTGTAAGTATCTTTATCAAACTTTCCACCAGCGTGCAATACAGTCATTACAACCTCCAAAGCTGAACGGTTTTCTTTGGCGTGAATCCCTGTAGGAATACCTCTACCATCATCCGTAACTTTGATACTATTGCCAGGGAGAATAAATACTTCGATATTTTTAGCATGACCCGCTAAGGCTTCGTCAATACTATTGTCTACTACTTCATAAACCAAATGATGTAATCCGCGTGGGCCTACATCCCCAATATACATCGCAGGACGTTTTCTTACCGCTTCTAAACCTTCTAATACCTGAATATTATCGGCTCCATAATTACTTTTATCTATCGCTTCACTCATATTGTTATACTATATAATTAAAGCGTAAAAATACATCTTTTATTTTCAAAAAACGAATACTACTTGAGAATATTTCCACAAGTTTTTCTAAATGTTTTTAACTTTAACTGAGTCAATAAATTTAAGTAAACGCCTGATTTTAAATTTACAAAAATTAAACTGATTAGACCAAGCCGTTTAAATTGACTTTATTGGCGTTTATTTATTAAACACCAATTTTCGATAATTTAATTTTAAAAATTATACTGAAATACCAACACGCAATAAACGGCTAATAATCGTTGCCATTTCATTTTCACCTTGCTGTAAATTAGGATTAACTTCCGTTATTTCAATTGCTCCCAATTTGGGATGTTTAAATACTGCCTTGAAAATCGATTCTGCTTCACTGATTTTTAATCCATCAGGTGAAGGTGTTCCCGTTCCTGTTGACAACTCAGGATCTAATGAATCCGCATCAAATGAAACATATAAGTAATCGCAATCATTCAAATAGTCGAAACTTTGACTAATGATTGATTCTATGCCCATTTCTGCTATAGCTTCTGGCTCAAATGCCTTAACTCCTTTTTCTTTAATTGTATTCCACTCTGCATCCTCTGCATCCCTTAAACCAATAAATACAATGTCTTTTAATTCTATTTTAGGACAAATATTTTGTTGACCTAAATGTTTTAACTGATTCCATAGTGTAATTTCTGACTCTGTAACTGCATTGATTGATTTATCTTGATTGTCAATACCCGTTAACACAGCCAAAGGCATTCCGTGTAAATTACCTGAAGGTGTCGTAAATGGTGAATGTAAGTCGGCGTGTGCATCAACCCAAATTACACCAATCCTTTTGTCGGGATGTGCATTTTTTAATCCACTAATTGCCCCAATCGCATTGCTGTGATCGCCAGATAATACAATTGGAAATTCTTCTTTTTTAACAATTTCGAAAACCGAAGATTCCAACTGAATTGAATTATTTAAAACCTTGTCGATTTTTTTGGCAAACTTGTAACTATTTCCAATGATTTCTTCTTCACAATTGTCATTCAAAACAACACATTGTTCTATGTTTATTCCATTTTCAACCAATTGATTTTTAACTGCAACAGGTCCATCAGCGGCCCCTTTTTTTCCTGCACCAATATCAAAACATGACAATATATATACAACTTGTTTCCCTCTTATATCCATAATAAATCGTTTTTAAATTATCAAAAACACGATTTGCAAACTTAGTGAAAAAAACCTTTAATACCAATCAATTCGTCTAAACTATTGACTTTAAAACCATTACTGATTTTAATCCAGCTGTTTCTGTTCTTAATCTCTCTTGACCTAAATCAATCGTTTTCATATTAAGCTTTATTGCAGCTTGAACTTCTTCTTCACTAAAGTCACCTTCTGGCCCTATCCATACATTAACAGGTTCATGCTCTGATAATTGAATTTTATCAAGTGGCTCCTTTTCAATCCCTGTATAACAATGACCAATTAAGTTAGTCCCACTTTTACCAACTTCATTTAATGCGGTTTTAAAATCAATCAACTGATTTATTTTTGGAAGGTAAAATTGTAAACTCTGCTTTATAGCTGAAATAGCAATTTTTTGAAATCTTGAACTATTTAAGTTTGACCTTTCTGTGTATTTGGTTTTAATAAACGTAATTTCATTGATTGCCCCCATTTCAACCAATTTCTCAAACATCCATTCAATTCTGTCTATCTGTTTGGTTGGGGCAATGAGTAAATGAATATAACGACCCTGTTTTTGAGGTTCAATATTTGTCGAATCAATTTGACAAACCGTCTGCTGTTTTTTAACTTCAAGAATTGTCACTTTGTGGTGACTTCCTTTCCCATCAGTAACCTCTAATACATCACCAACATTCTTTCTTAATACCAGCACATGACGGTGCTCTTCTTCTTCAAGTATTAATTGATTTTCTGTTGTATTAGTGGAATAAAACAGTTGCAAATGTTGTAATTGATTATTTTTTGTTTGACTTTTTATTAGGGTCTAAGCCTCTTGCTTTAGCCATTTCCTCTAATCTTGCTTGAAAGCCTGATTTTTTAATATCGCTGTCTTTTCTGTTTTTAGATTCGTGGATTTGCGCTTTTAATTTATTTTCATCAACAAAAAATTTGATAGCCCATTGTTGTGTAAATGTAATGACGTTACTCAAAAAGTAGTAATAAGTTAATGCCGCTGCGTATTTATTAAAGAACCCTAAGAATAAAATTGGCATTAAATAACTAATGTATTTCATTTGGTCATTCACCCCTGTAACTTGATTGTTCATTCTGGTGTAAATCAAGGTTGAAATAGTCATTAATAAAGTAAACAAACTGACGTGGTCTCCATAAATGGTATCAATAATTGGCAATTTACCAAAATCCCAAATTGAGTCATAAATAGACAAATCGCTTGCCCACAAGAATGATTGCTGCCTGAATTCAAATGCTGATGGTACAAATTGGAACACCGCAACTAAAATTGGCATTTGAAGTAACATCGGCAAACATCCTCCCAAAGGATTAACACCTGCTTTTTTGTACAACTTCAAATTTTCCATTTGAATAGTCTGCATATCGTCTTTGTGTTTCTCTTTTATCTCATCCATTTCTGGTTTCAACAAACGCATTTTGGCTGTTGACTTATAAGATTTGAATACCAAAGGCAATAGCAACGTTTTAATAATCAATGTTAAGAACAAGATTACAATACCATAATTACTAATATACTGTTGTAAAAATGTAAAGATTGGAATAATCATAAAACGATTAATCCATCCGAATATTCCCCAACCAAGTGGAATGATTTTATCTAATCCAATGTTTTGTTTTTTAAGTTCGTGGTATTGGTTAGGCCCAAAATAATAGTTTAGTTTAAAGCTATTTTCCTCAACAGATTGGTATGGTAACGCCAATGAAGCTGTTAAGAATTTAACACTTGAATCGGATTTAGCCTCGGCTGTTGTTAATTGACTGCCTTTTAAGAAAGGTTTATCTATACTAACACTTGAGTTGAAAAATTGCTGTTTGAAACTAATCCAACTTGCATCTTGTTCCAATACTTTGGTTTCTAGATTTGACTCCCCAATGTAATCCGCTTTGTCTTCAACTGGTTTGAAATAAAAAGTAGTTAGTATTTTTTCTTTTTCAACTTCACGTTCTTGAAGTGGAATATTGTTCGACCAATTAAAAGTAAGTTTAGAATCTGATATTACGTTTTGTAATCCTTTTGTTGTTAAGTTGTATTCTACATTGTATCCTGTTTGTGGAATTGTGTAGGTACTTATTATCTCAGAATTATTATCACCTTTGAGTTTAAAAACCAATTGATTAGTGCCTTTCAATTCATATTCCCAAAAAAACTGATTGGTTTTAACTTGAGTATTTTTGTTGTTGTAACTCAAATAACTTTCTGAATGTAAAGTATCAAATAACAAAACAGGCGTTTTGCGATCAGTTTTAAATGCTTTTAATTGAACTTGTTTGATTCTACCACCTTTGTTAGAAAAGGTTACTTTTAAACTTTCATTCTCCAAAACAACTTCTTTTTCGTAACCAAAAAGTTGGGTGTGCAATTCACCATATTGTGCTATTAATAAGCTTGTATCAACTTTTTCAACTATTGATGATTTTTTTGAAGTGTCATTTTTCAATTGAGCCTCTTTGCTAAGTTGAATTTTTTCATTCTCCTTAACCATTGCGATTGAATCCGCAACTCTTTTTTGAATAATCAACTCTTGTTCACTTGGTTGATTTATAAAAAAATAACCTATTAATAGTACGAATATTAAACTTAAACCTATGATTGAATTACGATCCATTTAAATACAATTGTTTTTAGGGGTGCAAAGGTATTCTTTTTGATTCATTTTTAATAACTCAAATAATATATAATAAAATTGCGTATTTCTCGTTACTTTTGACATCAATGGCAAAACCAATCCTAATCGTATTTATTGCTTTTTTATCAACTTCTGCCCTGTTTTGTCAAAATCAGTGTGTCAACGACAAAGAGGGGAATTGTATAGCCAAAGGGAATTATAGAACCATAGTACAAAAAACAAGTTACGGTACCAAGTTAAAATCCAAACTTAGAACTGGTAAATGGGACTTTTTAAGTGAGGATGGTCAAATTGTGTCATCTGGCAATTATAAAATTTACAACAAAAGCTCATACAAAGACGGTGTTTGGTTGTTTTATAACGATGAAGGCAAAGTGCTTTTAAAAAGAACTTACAAGTTAGACCAAATAATTGATTTCCAAATTCTAGATTCTGGCTTATATGTCTATCAAACCGACACAATAAGTATTTCAAACAATCAAATGGGGAGCACAATTGTAACAGAAACGAGGAATAATATTCGATTTACTTATGAAACTATATTGGCACAAACGAAATCAGGCGACCCTTATTTGAATGCAAAAAAAACAGAATACCAAATCAGCACCCAATACAATTACAAAAAAGAAACCGATGATTTGATTTTGTCAAAATACCCTTCGATTAATAAGTTGTTAGTATACGACCATTGGCCCGTAAATAGTGACAGAAATATTGTTAATAATGGGGATTTTGAGGCAAACAGTGATAAAATTAAAGAACAGCAATTCACACAGATTAAATTCAATAACGATGAATTAGCCACAGATTGGGGTTCCTCTAACGAAACCCCTGACATTTGTAAAATAAAAGAAAATACAATGGCTGGATTTAGAGTTTTTGGGGTCAATTATGAAGTTCTTAGAAACAAATTAAAACAAACGTTAACAGCCAATAAAACCTATTGCTTACAGTTCAAAATTAAGTTGAGAATTGAGAATAAGTTTGGCATCAACGGTATTTCAGTCATTTTATCAGAAGACATTCAACAATTCAAAAACAGTCAAGTAGGACTTGAGTTTGGTGTTGCGGTTCAGTCGCACCCTTCAATAATACTTGGTTTGCGTGAACAATGGATGACTATCAGTGGAACATTTAAAGCCAAGGGAGGTGAAAACTATCTGTACATCGGTAACTTTACGTCCGAAAAAACATTGAAAGTTCAAAAGTTGGATGGTTCTGCACCCGATTACAGTGATGAAATTTATTACTTTATAGACGATGTCGTACTTGTGGAATTGAATGAAAATGAGAAATGCCCATGTAACATTCAATCTTGCGACATAGAGGGAATAGAAAAACCTAGTCCATCGAGACCAATTGTGCAGAGATTCAATCAAAAACCTAAAATTGGGCAAACGATTATTTTAGAAAACATCTTGTTTGAAACCGCCAAATCAGAATTATTGTCAGAATCTTTTCCGACTTTAGACAGTTTGTTTTTGTTATTGGCGAATTACCCTGAAATGAATATTGAAATAGCGGGATACACAGACAACAAAGGGAGTGTAGAAAACAACATGAAACTGTCACAAGACAGAGCAAATGCAGTTTTGGTTTATTTAATGGACAAAGGGATAGACGAAAACAGGATGATTGCAAAGGGTTACGGCTCGTCAGAACCTATAGAAACTAATGATACAGAAGAAGGCCGTTTGAAAAACAGACGGGTAGCCTTCAAAATACTCAAGATTTAAAAAATCTTAAAGTAAGGTTTTAAAAAAAAATTAGATTAGTGAACTTCAAATGAATTGGAACGAGCCTCTTCATTTAGGATACTTATCGTTGTTTCTGACGGTTCGTCATTAATTTTATCCAATTCACTTAAAAGCAAAACTGCTTTTTGGTAAAACTTCAACAAATCAGGTTCAGAAGCAATAGCACGTTCAACTATCGGACGCATATTTGCATCTAATTCGTTGTAAATGTATAAGATAACATGTTCTTGAGTAATTATTTCTTGCATAAGCGTTTGAATTAAGTATTCATGTAACGCAAAGATTATGAAGATTATTGCACAAAGTGAAAAAAAAAATTAAAAAGAAATTGCTTTCTCTTCAATCATCTTTTTAAGATTGATAATAGCATATCTCATTCTACCCAATGCGGTATTGATACTACAGTTGCAAAGTTCAGCAATTTCTTTGAAACTTAAATCACCATAATGTCTCAAAATTAAAATTTCCATTTGTTCAGCAGGAAGTTGTTTAATTAAGCTTCTTATTGTGTTTTTATTGTATTGTTGACTGCTATTTTCTAGATAGTTAGGTTCAGAAAATTGCATGTATTTGAAAATATCATGATTTTCACTGTCATAGATAGTAGGTCTTTTTTTAGCAACCCTGTAGTGGTCAATAGCTAAATTTCTGGCAATACGTATAACCCAAGAAATGAATTTGCCATTTTCAGTGTACAAACCTTTTTGTAACAAGTGAATGACTTTGATAAAAGTTTCTTGAAAAATATCTTCAGCTATATAAGTGTCTTTCACCACCATATTAATAGCGGTGTAAATTTTTGACTTATGTCGATTGATCAACATTTCCATGCAATCGTTATTACCTGCTACGTAAAGAGCAACTAATTCCTCGTCAGTTCTTTGATTTTTTTTCATACTATTACCTTCTTATTATTAATGTTTAAGTAGGGCTGATGGCCTTTAGTAGTTATTTTTTATAGGCGTTAAATTATAGTATGTTTGTATCTTATAGGCTAATTATTTAGTCGAATTAAATCGCAATTTAGTATAAAAAATATTATTCTCCAAATTTTTCTTAAAAAAAATTTTTTTATGGTTTAAAAAATCCTAAATTTGCAGTGCAAGTCTGCACGACCAGCTCCCTGTGAACTCCCCCAGGGTGGGAACGCAGCAAGGGCAGCAGGTTGTAGCGGTGCGATGTGGGCTTGCATTTTTTTTTCTTTGCTACTATAGATTTTAACTTTCATTCTAAATCTATTAAATTTGTACCTTCATTTATGCAAAAACCATCTATTCCTAAAGGTACTCGAGACTTCTCTCCTATTGTTTTATCAAAACGCAAATATATTCTTTCCCAAATCGAAAAAATATACCAATCGTTCGGGTTCATGCCTTTAGAAACACCTTCAATGGAAAATTTGAGTACATTGACTGGTAAATATGGTGAAGAGGGCGATCAACTTTTATTTAAAGTACTTAACAATGGTGACTTTATAAAAGACATAGACCTGAATAACGTTGACAGTAAAAAACTAACATACCAAATTTCTGAAAAAGGTTTAAGATACGATTTAACGGTTCCTTTGGCGCGCTATGTCGTAATGAATCAACACTTAATAAGCTTTCCATTTAAAAGGTATCAAATGCAACCTGTTTGGAGAGCAGACAGGCCACAAAAAAACAGATACCGAGAGTTTTGGCAATGCGATGCCGATGTATTAGGTACTCCCTCTGTAATGTGTGAGGCCGACTTTATTAACATATACCAACAAGTTTTTAAATCCCTTAACATCACAGATTATGTGGTTAAAATAAACCATAGAAAATTACTAGAAGCGGCAATTGATAGTATTAATGCGTCTTCTTTGTTTACCAAAATAACGATTATCATAGACAAGTTAGACAAAATTGGTAAAGAAGGTGTTGGCAAAGAATTAATCGCTATTGGGTTAAATGACAATCAAATCAGTGAATTATTCAATAGTTTAATTGAGAAACCATTAAATACTGAAAGTTTAAACGATATAGAACAACATTTTAAAGGCAATCAAAAAGCTGAAATTGCGATTGATGAGTTACGTAAAATATTGAAATACGCTAACAACAATGAAATCAACATTCAGCTTGACCTAAGTTTAGCAAGAGGATTGGATTATTACACTGGTTGTATATTCGAGGTAGTTCCCACTTCTATCAAAATGGGTAGTATAAGTGGTGGCGGAAGATATGACAACTTAACCGGCATGTTTGGGTTGAGCGGAATTTCAGGCGTTGGAATTTCATTTGGGATAGACAGAATTTATGACTTAATGGAAGAACTCAATCTTTTTGACGAAGTAAAGCAAAATTTTACTGACTTAATCTTTTGTGCTATGGACGAACCTTCCTTTGAATATTGTTTACCATTGGCAACCGAATTAAGAGCTCAAAACTTAAAAATTGAAGTTTATCCGCAAGTTTCAAAACTTAAAAAACCATTAGATTATGCGAATAACAAGCAAATAAAATGGGCAGTAATAGTTGGTGAAAACGAACTAAAAGAGGGTAAAGTAATGTTGAAAAACTTGGAAACAGGTGATCAAAACTTAATCCTAAAAACAGAAATAATAAAGCACCTAAATTAAGGCAAGAAATTTATCAAACTTTTAGTCAAAAAAATGGACTAAAAAAATTGAGGTAAATAATTATCTTTGCAATCCTTTTTTATATGTCAGAAATCAAAATCACATTACCAGATGGAACTATTAAAATGGTACCAAAAGGAACTGATGCTTATTCCATCGCTAAAAGTATTAGTGAAGGATTGGCAAGAGTTATTATTGCGGCGAAAGTAAATGGCAAAGTCGTTGAATTAAATCGTCCAATAACGGAAGACTCAACCTTAAGTTTATTAAAATGGGAAGACAAAGAAGGAAAATCTACCTTTTGGCATTCATCGGCGCATTTATTTGCTGAGGCATTAGAATCTATATATCCAGGTGTAAAATTTGGTATTGGTCCTGCAATTGACAATGGTTTCTACTATGATGTTGATTTGGATGGTAAAAAATTGAGTGTTGAAGATTTAAACACTATTGAGAAAAAAATGCAAGAATTGGCAAAAAAAGAAAGCCAATTCAACAGAAAAGAAGTCAGTAAAGCTGAAGCCTTAGAATATTTTACTCAAAAAGGCGACCCATACAAACTCGAATTGATTAATGAATTAACGGATGGTGACATCACTTTTTATTCTCAAGGCGATTTTACAGATTTGTGTAAAGGTCCTCACCTTCCCCATACTGGATTTATTAAAGCTATTAAGTTGTTGAACATTGCGGGCGCTTATTGGCGAGGTGATGAAAAAAACAAACAACTAACCCGTGTTTATGGAATCACGTTTCCAAAAAAATCGGAGTTGGACGAGTACTTATTAATGCTTGAGGAAGCCAAAAAGCGCGACCACAGGGTATTAGGAAAAGATTTAGAGATTTTTGCATTTGATGATGATGTTGGACCGGGATTGCCATTATGGTTACCAAAAGGTGCTGCAATCATTGAAAAATTGGAAGAATTCGCCAAAAAGACAGAAAAAGAAGCGGGTTATATGAGAGTAAAATCTCCTCATATTGCCAAAGAAAGTATGTACTTAAAAAGCGGACACTTGCCTTATTATAAAGACAGCATGTTCCCACCTATGGAATTAGATGGTATTAATTACTACCTAAAAGCCATGAATTGCCCGCATCACCACAAAATATTTGCAGCAACACCGAAGTCATACCGCGACTTGCCTGTTAGATATGCCGAATATGGCACTTGTTACAGATACGAACAAACAGGTGAATTATTTGGTTTGATGAGAGTGCGTTCATTACAAATGAATGATGCACATATTTATTGTACAAAAGCCCAATTTGAACAAGAGTTTAAGGCTGTTAATGATTTGTATGTTAAGTATTTCAAAGTGTTTGGTATTGATAAATATGTGATGCGCTTTAGTAAACATGATCCAAAAAAATTGGGGCAAAAATACATTGATGCACCAGAATTGTGGAAAGAAACCGAGGACATGGTTAGAAAAGTATTGCAATCTGCTAATATTCCATACATAGAAGTTGAGGATGAAGCAGCCTTTTATGGTCCAAAAATTGATATTCAAATATGGAGTGCTATAGGAAGAGAATTCACATTAGCTACGAATCAAGTTGATTTTGCACAAGCAGAAAGATTTGATTTATATTTCATTAACGAAAAAAGCGAAAAAGAGCGTCCTTTAATCCTTCACAGAGCGCCATTGAGTACTCACGAACGATTTATAGGATTCTTATTGGAGCATTATGCAGGTAAATTTCCTTTATGGATGAGTCCAGAACAGGTTATATTACTACCTATATCTGAAAAATATCAAGAATATTCAGAAAAAGTTTTAAATATTCTAAAAAAACACGATATTCGCGCCCTCATTGACGATAGGTCTGAAAAAACCGGAAAAAAAATAAGAGATGCAGAGTTGAAAAAGCTCCCATTAATGTTGATTATTGGAGAGAAAGAACAAGGGGACAACACTGTAACTGTTAGAAAACAAGGTGGAGAAGATTTAGGGGCAATGACTGTTGAAGCATTTATCAATTACGTAAATGCTGAAATAGCACAACAATTGAATTAATTAATTTATATATATAATTGGCACTACCAAAGAAAAAACCCAACAACAACACCAATCGTCCAAGAAGAGGCAGAAGAGAACCGTTACACAAAATTAACCAATTTATCAGCGCTCCTATGGTTCGTGTGGTTGGTGAAAATGTGGAACCTACTGTTTTACCTATTTCCGAAGCTTTAGAGTTAGCTAGACGATTAGAGTTAGACCTTGTTGAAATTTCCCCAAATATTGATCCTCCTGTTTGTAAAATTGTTGACTACAATAAATTTTTGTACGAACAAAAGAAAAAAATGAAGGAGCAAAAGACCAATGCTGTAAATAATGAGATTAAGGAAATACGTTTCGGTCCTAACACAGATGAACATGATGTTGATTTTAAATTAAAACACGCTACTAAATTTTTAGGAGAAGGTGCTAAAGTTAGAGCTTACGTGTTTTTTAAAGGTAGAACGATTGTATTTAAAGAACGAGGCGAAGAACTATTAATGCGTTTCGCCAATAAATTAATTGATGATGGCGTTGCCAAACTTGAATCCCCACCTAAACAAGAAGGTAAGAAAATGATTATCTTACTAGTCCCTAATAAAAAGAAATAAAAAAATAAAAAAATAAGTTATGCCAAAGATGAAGACTAACAGTAGTGCTAAAAAAAGAGTAAGCATTACAGGATCAGGAAAAATTAAACGTAAAAAAGCGTTCAAAAACCACATATTAACCAAAAAAGCGACTAAACGTAAACGTGGTTTAACACAAAGTGGTTTAGTTCACGAAACTGATATGCCAAACATGAGATTCATGTTGACTATTGGTAAATAATAAATTAAAAAAATACCTTGTCAGGCCAAAAGTTTCTATCATTTTAGAACGCCTGCCATAATTATTAATAACTCAAAAAAAGTAACAAAGTAAAAAAATGCCACGTTCAGTTAACCATGTAGCTAGTAAAGCTAAAAGAAAAAAAATCCTTAAATTAGCAAAAGGATACTTCGGCAGAAGAAAAAATGTTTGGACAGTCGCTAAAAATGCGGTTGAAAAAGGTCTAACTTACGCTTACAGAGACCGTAAGCAAAAAAAGAGAAATGTTCGTTCTGTATGGATAGTGCGTATTAACGCAGCTGTTAGAGAACACGGAATGTCTTATTCTGAATTCATTGGTAAATTAAATGCTAAAAACATCACCCTAAGCCGTAAAGCTTTAGCTGATTTAGCTTTAAACCACCCTGAAGCTTTCAAAGCTATCATTAATGAAGTTAAAGATGCGACTCCAGTATCTCGCCCAGACAACGCGCCACGTGCTAAAAACACAGCAGCAGTTGTTGAAGCAGCTCCTAAAAAAGCAGCTAAAACCGCAGCTCCAAAAGCTGAAACTGCAACTGAAGTTGTAGCTGAAAGCAATGAAGAAGAAGCTCCTAAAAAAGCGAGAGCTGCAAAAGCAAAAAAAGAATCAACTGAAGAATCAACTGAAGGATAATTCACTTCAAACTCTAATACTCAAAAAGGTCGTTTTTTAACGACCTTTTTTTATGTTCTTTTTTATTCTCTATATTTGGATGCCAAATAATTATTCTCCTATGAAAACAATATTAATTGATTCTAATAAAGAAGTAAAAACCTATTTAAAACAAATAAACCATCACTTAATTAGTGAAATAATAGACTGTTCCAATGCTATACTGAATAACAATACAATTGACGTTAAAATCAAATGGAACTCTCTCTGTTTTTACATTGACAATGTCCCCCAAACAAACTCTGCCAAAGACTATTTGAGTGATATAGCCGTTTTTAATTTAAGAAAAACAGTGGAAATCTTATTGGTATTCCCAAATGGTAAATTAATCGAACACAGTTCAGACAATTTCAACAGGAATTTTAAGGACAGTAGAAGTACTTACCTTATTACAAAGGACAATTATAATCCCGAAACCAGAAAGGAAATAGTAGAGATTATCGAGAAACTAATTAAGAAAATTACCGATTAGTGTTCAACAACACCTTCATTAACAACGCCCATATTGCTGAATTTTTCAATACGTTCGTTAATTAAATCATCAACAGTTTTATCCTTAAGGAGTTTATATTGCTTTTTAATTTCTTTTTTAACACAAGATACTGCTTTTTCAATATCAGTGTGAGCGCCACCTAGAGGTTCAGAAATGATACCATCAATCAAACCATTTTTAAACATATCATTTGCCGTAAGTTTTAGGGCATCAGCAGCTTTTTCTTTGTAATCCCAAGTTCTCCATAAAATAGAAGAACAGCTTTCAGGTGAAATAACAGAATACCAAGTGTTTTCCATCATTAATACCTTGTCACCTACTCCTATCCCTAAAGCGCCACCACTTGCTCCTTCACCTATCACTATACAGATAATTGGCACTTTAAGTACCGCCATTTCCATTAAGTTTTTGGCAATGGCTTCACCTTGACCTCTTTCTTCGGCTTCTAATCCAGGTGATGCACCGGGAGTATCAATTAAAGTAACAATTGGTCGGTTAAACTTCTCTGCCAATTTCATTAATCTCAAGGCTTTTCTATACCCTTCTGGGTTGGGCATTCCAAAGTTTCTGTATTGACGTTCTTTTGTATTTCTACCTTTTTGCTGACCAATGAACATAAAAGCTTGACCGTCTATAGAGCCAAAACCACCAATCATTGCTTTGTCATCTTTTACATTTCTGTCACCATGAATCTCAATAAAATCAGGTGCCATTGCATTAATATAATCCAAGGCGTATGGTCTGTCTTGATGTCTTGAAATTTGAACCCTTTGCCATCCCGAAAGATTGCCATAGATTTCCTTTTTAGTCTCATCAATTTTTTTCACCAAAGAATTAATCATATCCGTCATGTCAATTTTTCCTTTGTCATGAGTTTCTTTCGCTTTTTCAAGCTGCTCGTCTAATTCTTGTATGGGTTTTTCGAAATCAAAATACATGTTAAAACTCTTTTATTTGTGGCAAATTTAATCTAAAAATGTTTATCTAATTAATTTTATCTTTAAATTTTGCAATTAGCAACTTATGGTCACTTGACAACCGGTATGAACGGTATTCATTTATCGACCATTCTTTTGGAAATAAAATATAATCTATTCTAAAATTAGGCATCACGCCTATGTAGGTTTTACCAAGCCCTATCCCCTTTTCAACAAAAGCATCATTTAAATTCTGGGACAGCTTTTGATAGGTATATGAAACAGGTGGATCATTAAAATCACCTATCACAAAATATGGATATTGGCATTGTGAAAAATGCGCTGAAAGGGTATCTACTTGATGTGCCCTCTTATTATAAGCTTGCTTTATTTTCCTAAGTATATTTTTAGAGGGTTCTATTTTATCCTTAATTTCCTTGGTATTCAGATTTTCAACAAACTTGTAATCGTTTTTTCTAAATTTAAATGACTGCAAATGAACATTATAAACACGAAAAACACGTTTATCTATTTTTAAATCAGAATACACACTCATGTTGCCGGTTAAACCATCAAACTGGACTAATTCACTTTTTAAAAGGGGGTATTTTGACAAAATAGCCATCCCATACTCTCCTCTTTTTCTACCATCTTTCAACTTTTCGAAATGATAATAACGCATTTTTAATGCTTTCGAAATGGTATCAATGGTTGAGGCTGAGTCTTTTTTGAGATTCAAAAACTCTTGAATACAAACCACATCAGGGTCTATTTTAGCGATAGCATCAATTGTTTCTTGAACATTCCATTTGGATTGATAATACCCAAAAAGTCCGGCATTGTATGAGATGATATTGATACTGGTATCTGAGACTTCTACCTTATTGTTTAGTTTAATAGTTCTGCTCAAAAAAGAAAATCCAATGAAAATTGCCATTAAACTGTAAATAAATCGGTGATTGACTTGAATAATCCAAAGTACAACAAATGCGATGTTAATGATTAAAATAAACGGATAAGCGAGACCTAGTAATGAAAAAAACCAATATTCACCGGGATTAACAAACACAGATGCATAGGTAATCAACAACAACCCTATAGCAATTGTATTAAATAAAAAGATGAATTTTTTGATGAACTTAATCAATCTTGACTGGCTTTAAAAAGGATGTCTTTTTCTTCTTTACTTAATTTATCGTAGCCCGTTTTTGATATTTTATCCAAAATGGCATCAACTACATCTTGACTTGGATGGGTGATATTGTGAGTTTTGTTTACCGTATTTCTGTTCACATTCGTTTCTCTTTGGTAAGTCACTTTAACTTTTGGTTTTACCATTTTTGTTTTGTTAATGTTTATCAAAGACTGAAATAATCTGAATTGCAATATCCCTTTTTTATAATAGGCATATAAAACCCCAAACAAAGCACCTCCGATATGGGCAATATTTCCACCAGAATAAGTAGATTCTGAAATTGTAAATAAATCAATAACAACGTATGCTAAGGCAATCCAAATCAACTTAACATTAAATATCCCAAACAATTTTAATTGAATGTGAGGTGCATATACAGCACTTGCAAACATTATGGCCATTACACTTCCACTTGCGCCAATCAGCAAATGTGACTGCCCTTTGAAAACAGGTAATAAATTCATGGAGATGTAAAACAAGACTGCTGCAGATAAACCACCTAATAAGTACACCTTGTAAACCTCCATTTTCTTGTAAAAGTCAAGAAATATAGACCCAATAAAATACAGCGTTATCATATTGAATACAAAATGAAACACGCCATGGTGGGCAAACTGATAGGTTAAAACACTCCAAAACTGCTTTACTAGTAAATGTAAATCCGATGGTAAAGACAAATATAAATTAGCAATACCCTTTTCCTTAAAGAACAAAAAAGAAACAAGATTAACTAAAAGCGAAATCGCAAAAACTGCCGCATTAATGTATATTAATTTGAGTATTGGATTGGCGTATTTGAAACGGTATGTTAACATTTGATATGAACTCATAATGGATGGTTATATTATCATAACAACAAATATAACGAAAATGTTGTCTAAATTTATTTGATACTTATCAGCGTTAAATTAATATTATCGGTTAGCACTTTAACAATGAGTGGATTATTCTCATCATTAAGATAACCTATTACATTTCTTCCATCAGAAATTAACACAACGTCCAACAAAAACTGATTGTCGTTTTCATCAAACACTTCCAATTGTTGATGACCCACAATTCTGTATGAAGTAAGTGATGAATTGCTAAGTCCTAACTTGGTATTTTCTGTGGTTTTAAGGTCGTTAAATTGTTGTTTGCTCAACCAAAATGCTGAAGTATTGTCAAGGATTATGTCTTGTTTTTGGTTGAAAAAATAAGACTGGAACAAAGACGAATCCAAAGCAAAACGGGTCATTTTCACATTAACCTTTGTTTCTACATCTTTGTCATCTGTTTGTGTCCATACATAACCCAAACTGTTGGGGTAGTTGAATGTATTAAGATCTAAAACCGTTTCCAAACCTGATAAATCATAAACTAATTTCTTGTATTTAGATTGTAAATCAATTTTAGTAACTAAGTCATCACAATAAGGAGAAATATCGAAATTCTCTCCACCTTCACTCGATTTAACAATTTTTGCAATTTTACAAGCTGTGTCTTTTTGATTGTTTTTACCCCAATATTCTGCATTTAACTTTAGAATTTCTACATTGTCAATCGATATTGCATTAAGAGTATCCAAATCTGTTTTAATATCTAATTGCCCTAAATCCAATTGGTATCTGATTCTTAAAAACAAGGCAGAATATTTATCGGAACCTTTAACTTTAGGAATCATTTTATTCACTGTTTCTAGTGCTTTTTCAGTTTCTCCCATTGCATATAAACATCTTGCATAAGGCAACAAAATCATGGTTTTAGAAAGTGAATCCTTCCATTGCTTTTTCAAACTAATATTGAAATAAGACAATGCCTCTTGGTAATATCCTGAAACTGCGGCTATCATTCCCATAGTGGCATAAGGTTCAGAAATATTTCCCGCTAAACGGATTGTTTTTCTGCATAAAATCCCTTTGATACTGTCCGGAAACTCGAAATAATTAATATGGGCTAAAGCAAATTGAGAATACACCTCAGGTTCCTTTGGATAATATTCATACAGTAAATTAAGATTGTCCCACATTGCTTCATAATCTTGATTGAACATGGCAATATTTGCTCTCAAAGAATGGGCATCTTTGTTCTTGGGTTCTATTACTAATATTTGTTTAATTGTTTTTTCACAATCTTCATCTTTAGAGGCTTTGTATTCAGTGTAAGCTTGTTCTGTTAGTTTTTTAACGATTGGATTGGGTTTAGCTTGACTTGTAACAGGTTTTTTAACCGCTGTACTTGGTTTTGCTGTGCTTGGTTTGGTTGTAGATGGTTTTGCTGTTGTTGGTTTTGCAGCCGGTTTAGCAGGACTAGGTTTAACCTGAGAAACAGCAAGAAAAGGAATTAACAATCCAATAAATAATAGAGATTTCATATTTAAAACATCACTTTTAAGAAAAGTGAATGCAAAGATATCCAAATTACCCGAAAAATTGAGTAGCTAGCGCCTAATTTTTGATTATATGACGAATTGCAACGCTTGCACAAGCGCAACCAAACATGGCAGGCAAGTAACTTATTGTTCCAATAATCGATTTTTTGGGCAATGCCTTTTCTGTGGTAATTACATTGTCTTTGTTTACCAATTCTGTGCTGTAAACGCAAACAAATCCTTTCTTAATGCCTGATCCTTTCAAGTACTTTCTAACATATTTTGCCAAATGACAATTGTAAGTTTCTGAAATATCACCAATTTTCATCAAACTTGGGTCTAACTTCCCTCCTGCTCCCATGCTGCTTACAAAGGGCAATTGAGTGGCCAAACAGGCTTTCAAAAACTGCACTTTAGGCGTTAATGTATCAATGCAGTCGCACACAAAATCAAAATTACCATTCGCAAGTAATTCGCTAATCTTTTCATCTTTCATAAACTCTGAATGAACCGTGATTTGCAATTCAGGGTTGATATCCAAAAGCCTTTGAGCCATTACATCGGCTTTCAATTTAAACTCAGTCGATTTTAATGCAGGCACTTGCCTGTTTCTGTTACTTGGGTCAATGGTATCATTGTCAACAATGGTCATTTTTCCAACACCTGCTCTTGCTATCATTTCGGCACACATCCCTCCTACGCCGCCAAGACCAACCACTAAAACGTGTGCATTCATTAATTTTATCACTGACTCATCGCCCAATACCAATTGAGTCCTACTCATCCAATAAGGAATTTCCATGCTGCAAATAAAATCAATATCTAAAAAATGACCAAACCAAGATTTAGTCTATTTTAGAATATCTAAATTGTTATTTTACAAACGGGTCGGACCATTTTTTGTCCTGATACAAAGCGTTTCCAGAGAGTGTTTTTAAAAATGCAATCACGGCATTTACCTCAGTAGCAGTCAAATTGAGCTTTTGTCCAATACCGTTGGGTCTTAATCTTGGATCAAGTCTATTATTTCCTGGCGCTATGTTAATGGTACCGTAATGTCCTATGGCAGCTTGTAAGGTTTTGATAACACCTGTATGCATCATGGCAGTATTGGGAACACCACTTGGATTCACCAAATCACGCAATGTTGGCGCTCTGGTATTGGTAACATCTATGCCGCCTCCACTCAATTTACCAACTATTCCATTGTTTCCTGTATTGGGATCAATATCAAATTCTGGGGCATTGTGACAGCCATTACAACCCAAACCACCTGAAATTCTGTTACTGTTAGCATCAAAGACTGGTGGAGCATTAAACAAATTCTTACCCATGTTTTCTTGGGCAGTGTAATTCGGGAAATTCTGGTTGTTGTTATTTACCATAGCTCTTCCAATGTCATATTTCGAGTCAAAAGACTGAATACTTCTGATAAAATGAGAAAGGCTTTCCTGTATTCTAATTTCATTAACAGTTGCATCGCCATAAACAAATTTAAACAGTTCTTGGTAGTATTTTGTATTAGACAAATTACTAATTAACTGATTAAACTCTGGTCTGCCGTCAATACCACTAAATCCCATTTCAGCATGGTCTTTAATTGGTTGCGTGGTTTGTTGTTCCAATGAGGCAGCTCTTTCATCCCAAAAAAACTTAGACTCAACCGCGTATCTAACATTAACCAAACGCATGGATTGTCTTCCTGTTAATCCATCTTTAACCCCCTTACTTGGTGTAGAAGTATCACTAAAGGCAAATTGTTGCTGATGGCACGTGGCGCATGAAACAGAAGAATCAATGCTCAATTTTTTGTCGTAAAACAAAACCCTTCCAAGCATAGCCTTAGCATCTGACAGGTTCATATTGAAATTATTTTTTTGAATGTAATTGGGAACCGTTTGACGGGCATAATTGTCTAAATTATTCAAATCAATATGGTCGCCAAACACTTGTGCAATGACCTCAAAATCTATAACTGGCAATTCTTTTTCAGGTTCCTTTTTACACTGTGAAAACAATAAAACACTAAAGAATAACAGCAATGACAATCTACTTTTTGTACTCATTTTTTAAAAAATATAAGTCTATGACTATTTAAGTTAACAAAAGTTTAATTAAGTAAAAAATATTATTAATTATGTAGCAATTGCTATTATAATCTCTTGATTAAATTACAAAATAAACATCCTTTTAATCACTAAAACTTATTTTTAGGCCAATTAATGAGTCAATTATTTATTAAAAAAAACTCAATTCAAATGAAGTAATGCATTTTTTTTAAAACAAAATACCTCCTAAATTTGTATCCTTAAATATGACAAATAATCATTCAACTGAACGTATAATAAAAGCACCGACTGGAAAAACTTTACATTGCAAAAATTGGGTTACAGAGGGAGCCTACAGAATGTTAATGAATAACTTAGACCCTGATGTGGCTGAAAAACCTGAGAATTTGGTGGTTTATGGTGGCACAGGAAAAGCCGCTCGTAATTGGGAAAGTTACCATTTAATTGTTAAAGCGCTTGAGGATTTGAATGAAGATGAAACTTTATTGGTTCAATCGGGCAAACCGGTTGGCATACTTCCAACTCACAAAGATGCTCCTCGAGTTATTATCTCCAACTCACAATTGGTTCCTCATTGGGCTAATTGGGATCATTTCAGAGAATTAGAAGCCAAAGGTTTAATGATGTACGGACAGATGACCGCAGGAAGTTGGATTTATATCGGTTCACAAGGTATCGTTCAAGGCACTTACGAAACTTTTGCAGAATGTGCGAGACAACATTTTGGTGGCACGCTTAAAGGAACACTAAACGTAACTGCTGGTTTAGGTGGTATGGGTGGTGCTCAACCCTTGGCTATTACCATGAATGAAGGCGTGTGTTTGGCTGCCGAAATGGAAGAATGGCGTATCAAAAAACGACTACAAACCCGTTATTTGGACTTTATGACCAAAGACATAGATGAAGGTATTGACATGGCATTAAGAGCCAAAGAAAATGGAGATGCTGTTTCTATAGGCGTTGCTTGTAATGCTGTTGACTTATTGGAAAGATTAAAAGCAAGAAACATTGTACCTGATACATTAACTGACCAAACCAGTGCGCACGATCCGTTGGTTGGTTATTTCCCTGAAGGTTACGATGTAGAAAGTGCCGATAAATTAAGAAAAATTAACCCTGACAAATACATTACTGAAAGTTATGACACGATGGTTCATCATGTTAAACTGATGATAGAATTCCAAACCAAAGGAAGTGTGGTGTTTGATTACGGTAATAATTTAAGAGGTAGAGCTTTAGAGAAAGGTTTAAAAAATGCTTTTGATTTCCCAGGCTTTGTTCCTGCCTTTATTCGTCCACAGTTTTGCTTAGGAAGAGGCCCATTCAGATGGGTAGCTTTAAGTGGCGACCCTGAGGATATTTATGCAACTGACCGTAAAATATTAGAACTTTTTCCTGAAGATGAAGGATTAAAAAGATGGATTAAAATGGCGCAAGAACGCATAGAGTTTCAAGGATTACCAGCTAGAATTTGTTGGTTAGGTCAAGGTGAAAGAGAAAAAGCGGGATTAGCTTTCAATGAAATGGTTAAAAATGGTGAAGTAAGTGCTCCAATTGTGATAGGGCGCGACCATTTAGACACTGGTTCTGTTGCGTCTCCAAATAGAGAAACTGAAGCCATGTTGGACGGTAGCGATGCTGTGGCAGATTGGCCTGTATTAAACGCTTTGATAAACACTGCAGGTGGTGCAAGTTGGGTAAGTTTACACCATGGTGGTGGTGTTGGAATTGGCTATAGCATTCATGCGGGGATGGTTATTGTTGCAGACGGAACCGAAGAGGCCGCTGTAAGGTTAAAACGTGTGTTACACAATGACCCTGCAATGGGTGTTTTGAGACACATGGATGCCGGTTATGACATTGCTCAAGACACTGCAAGAAAACACCGTTTGGACATTAAAGAAAGACTTAAATAGTTTCTAATTTGTTGCAATCCCTTCACCATATTTCAATTAAAGAGCACCATACTTTTGGTATAGATGTTAAGGCTAAAGAATTAATTGAAATCCATTCTCTCAAAGAATTAATTGAAACTTTGGCTTTTCACAATGGCGAAAAGTTTATGTTTTTGGGTGAAGGCAGTAATGTTCTTTTTACTAAAGATTACGATGGTCTTATCATAAAAAACAGGATTAAGGGCATTGAAATTGTTGAAGAAACCGATAACGATATTGTAATAAAAAGCTACAGTGGCGAAAACTGGCATCAGTTTGTGATGTATTGTATTCAGAAAAATTGGGGTGGCATCGAAAACCTCTCTTTAATTCCTGGGACAGTTGGCGCAGCACCCATGCAAAACATAGGGGCTTATGGCGTGGAACTTGAAAACAGTTTTGTTCAATTAGAGGCGCTCAATTTAGAAACAATGGAATTGGAAACGTTTTCCAAAGATCAATGTCAATTTGGCTACCGTGAAAGTGTGTTTAAACGCCGTTTAAAAAACCAATATTTCATTTTTTCTGTAAGTTTTAAATTACAAAAGAAACCGATATCACACATTGATTATGGTGACATAAAATTGCGATTAAGCGAATGTGGCATTGAACCCGAAAAAGCAAGTATCAAAGACATCAGTGATGCTATTATTTTTATAAGACAAAGTAAATTACCCGACCCTAAAGTATTAGGCAACAGTGGTAGTTTCTTTAAAAACCCAACTGTTACTAAAGAACACTTTGCCAAACTTCAAGAAAAATATCCCGACATCAAAGGATTTGATCAAACAAATGGTGTTAAAATACCTGCCGCTTGGTTAATCGAAAAACGAGGATGGAAAGGCAAAAGAGTAGGCAACACAGGAAGTCATGAAAAACAAGCCTTGGTATTGGTCAATTACGGTCAAGCAAATGGGCCCGAAGTGTGGCAATTAGCTCAATCGATTATTAGCGATATAAGCACACATTTTCAGATAGACTTGGAGCCTGAGGTTAACATTATTTAGATTTCTAAAAAATCCAACATTTATTTGTTGTAATTCGCCCTTTATTCTATAGCTTTGTAGGTTTGTACCTATAAGATGTCCAACTTACGACTTGATATTAAAGAACCTTTCAAAAGAATTTTTTGCTTAAATAAGCATCCTAAATTGGGGTATTTAATAGAGTTTTATGCTGTAAAAATAATGCCTAATGGGCAGTTTGGACTCAATGCACAAAAAATACATACCAATACTCAGCAAGACTTTGTGGTGAGTGAGTCAGAGAGTAAAATATTAAAAATCATTGAAGAAACCGACCCTGAACAACTTGCCAAAAAATTTAATCCCATAAAGAAAAACATCCGAACGGTCGATTTTTACAACCGATATTACGACGATGAAATTCACCTTAAAGTAAGAGCTTACGTAGAAAAACGTCTTTTAAAAATCCTTGATTTATTAAACGATGAACCTTTATTTTTGGCCAAAGACAAAAACTTCACTCACCGAAAACTCAACTTAGTAAAGGAACAAGCAGGTATCCTTTTCCATTTCAGACGAAATGAATTGGGAACGAATTATTTTGCAACCATCAAACTAAATGGTCAAAAAGTCAATTTCAGTCAAACCGATACCGAAATAATAACACTAGAACCCGCTTGGCTCATCAACGGGCAACAAGTTTTTACGTTTAAAAAATCAGTAGAAGGAAAAAAAATACTCCCCTTTTTACAAAAAAAATACATCCATATCCCCAAAAGCAGCGAGCCTTTACATTACGAAAAATTTGTAAAGCCTTTGTTAGAAAAGTACGACGTGTATGCTGAGGGATTTGAAATTAATACCGAACACCACCGTGCCCACCCTGTTTTAAAAATCAACTCATTCACGGGTCAAAATTATTGCATTGGTTTGTTTTTCAACTATGGAGAAAATCAATTCCCTTACCATTCCCAAAAAATGGTTTCGGTGACTTTAAAGCACATTGACGATCAGTATTTTTTCACCCGCATATCGCGTAACATTCAATGGGAACAAAAGATTGTTGATGTTTTGGAGAAAATTGGATTTAAAATGTACGAAGGGGCATTATTCATCAATTCAAATCCCAACGATAACATCATCGGCCTTTTAAACACCCATCAAGACCAACTCAAAGCAGGTGGTTTTGTGATTGACCAAAGTGGTATTGACAAACGGTTTTTTATTGGGGAACGAAATGTAAAAATAAACATAAGCAATGAAAATGATTGGTTCGACTTACGGGCAATGGTTCAATTTGGACCCTTTTCCATCCCTTTTATTAAGTTGAAAAAACACATTTTAAATGGCATCAAGGAATTTGAATTACCCGACGGCAGTTTTGCAATTATCCCCGATGAGTGGTTCGAGAAATATGGTGCAATTTTAGACTTTTCTGAAACCAATCAAGATGGATTGATTCTGAAAAAACACCATTTTGGATTGTTAGAACATCTGCAAAACTCAGAATTACCAAGCAATATCAATGATTTAGATTGGTTTAAAAACCCGCAAGCCTTCCCTTTACCAAATTACCTCAAAGCAGACCTTAGGCATTATCAATTGGACGGTTACTCTTGGATGAAGCATTTGTACACCCAAAAAATGGGGGCTTGTTTGGCGGATGACATGGGATTAGGAAAAACATTACAAATACTCACTTTACTTCAATCCATAAAAGAAGAGCATACTCCTGCCCTTGGTCAAACCAATTTGTTAGGCGAAATAATTCCTGTGCAATTAAAAACTTCATTGGTAGTAGTGCCTACATCGTTGGTTTACAATTGGAAAAATGAAATAGAAAAATTCACTAATTTAAGCTATACCATCCATGCTGGTGCGCAAAGAACTAAGGATATAAAGCAATTTATTGGCAAAGTAGATATCATCATTACGAGTTATGGCACTATGCGTAACGACATTGACCAATTAAAAAACAGTGTCTTTGAGTACCTTATTTTAGACGAAGCACAAGCCATTAAAAATCCGAGTTCACAAACCACTATTTGTGTTAACAAACTGCTTGGAAAATGTAAGATTGCGATGAGTGGTACCCCTATCGAAAATAGTATTACGGATTTATGGAGTATATTCAACTTTATCAATCCTGGGTTATTGGGCAATTACCATTCATTTAACAAAAAGTACCAAGAATCAGTTGAGAAAATCAAAGACCCCAAATTGATTCAAGATTTGCGATTAATCATTCACCCTTTTATGATGCGAAGAACCAAGGAACAAGTTGCGACAGAATTACCGCCCAAAACAGAGAAGGATATATTTTGCGACATGTCACCGGTTCAAAAAGAGATGTATGAAAAAACAAAAGCCATGTATCGCAATGAATTGTTGTTAAACTTGAACGACAAATCACTAGTAAAGAACAAATTAAATATCTTAAATGGATTAATATCATTGAGGCAAATTGCCAATCACCCTTCCATGTTTGATAAGTTATATGACGATGATTCAGGGAAGTTTGAGGTATTAAAAGAAACCTTACAGAACGTAATCAATTCGGGGCATAAGGTGCTTATATTTTCACAATTTGTAAAACATTTAAAGTTATTAGGGCAGTATTTAATCAAGGAAAATATTCCTTATTATTATTTGGATGGAAGTGTAAAAATGGCACAACGTCAGGAGCAAGTGGATTTGTTTCAGCGTGGAGAAGGCAAGCAATTGTTTTTGATGCAACTAAAAACAGGGGGCGTTGGATTAAATTTAACCGCAGCAGATTATGTCTTTATATTAGACCCTTGGTGGAATCCCGCTTCAGAGAGGCAGGCAATGGATAGAACACACCGCATAGGACAAGACAAACCGGTGATTGTTTATAAATTCATCAGCAAAGACAGTATCGAAGAAAAGATATTGCATTTACAAGAAAAAAAGAAAATGATAGCCGATGATATTTTGGAAGTTGACGACAATAATATACACAAATTAAACATTGATGAAATAAAAAATTTGTTTGATTAATTTAAAGAAGTAAATTTGTGTTAACAATTATAAAATAAAAATCAAATGAAAAAAATTTTACTAACTTTCGTTCTTGCACTTGCTGCAAATTCTGCTTTCTCGCAAAGAGACATTGATTGGTCTATTGAAGAAATTTTATTACCTACCGAAGTTCGCTCAACAGGTATTTCTGACAATCCTGCAAATACTTCAGCATTTACATACAAAATTGTTTGTAAAAACACCAGTGAACAAGATACTGTTTATGCTACAGATACTTTAGCTTTAAGAGTATTAGGTATTTATGCAAATCAACTTGCTTTTGGTTTCCCATCATCAACTAATCCAAATTTAATTGGTATTGTTGGTAGAATTGGCAAACAAGTTAATCCTAACGATACTATCCACATTTCAGGTAACTTAAGTTTCCCTATCAGACCAAACAATGTGTCTTTAACTTTAACTTTAAACTTCTACTCTGAAATTTTAAACAGAAACCCAAATACTGGTATTCCAAGAGAAGCAACTGCTAATTTAACAAACAACACCAAAACTAAAGATGTAGTTTGGAAAGGACCACAAGGTTGGGGATTAAACATCAACAATTTAACGGCTGATGCTGTTTCTATTTATCCTAACCCTGCAAAAAAAAATGTTAATATCCATGCTAATTTAGTTAGTGCTAACGAAGTTTCTATCGTTAGTGTGTTTGACATGAATGGTAAATTAATCTTCAAAGGCAATGCTAATGCTGATGGAATGATCCAATTAAATACTGCTGACATGAACTCTGGTATCTACGTTGTTAACGTAACTACTGGTTCTACTGTATTAACTTCAAAATTAATCATCGAGTAATTTATATTACTCCATAAAAAAAAGGACAGCTTAGGCTGTCCTTTTTTTTTGCTCTTTTTTATACAGGATTTGTTTATTTCAAAGTCCAACCTTGTAATCTAGCTTTTAAAAAAGTATCAATTGTGAGCTTTAAACTTTTATATTTTCACCAAATTAAATATTCTAAAAATCAAGGGAATAGAATTTGTTAATTTAATATTTTTTAGGTTAGTTTGAAATCTAAGTTGAATTCCAACAAAACACAAAAAATACAATACAACATGACTAATAATTTCTTTGCAACTAACTCCTATTTTATCGATGAAAAAGTAAACTACTTTAAGTTTGAAAACTGCTACAATGTCTTTAATGACCAAGGTCAAAACATAGGCGCTGTTAAACAAAAATTGAGTGTGGGTGATAAATTCCTCCGACTACTTCTTAATAAAGCAATGCTTCCTTTTTTGCTTGAAATCAAAAACAATGAGGACCAATTGGTCGTTTCAATTTCACGTGGATGGACTTTATTCATGTCGAAAATCACCATCAAAAATGCACAAGGAGAAACCATTGGATACATTAAACAAAAGTTTAAGTTGCTCAAACCTTCCTTTAGAATATTCAATTCTAATGAGCAACAAATCGCTGAAATTAACGGGGATTGGAAAGCTTGGAATTTTAATATATTCAATGCATCAGAAGAGCAAATTGGAACAATTTCCAAAAAATGGGGCGGCGCAATGAAAGAAATATTCACTAGTGCCGACAAATACAATGTGAATATTGACGCCAATTATTCGAACATAGAAAACAAAATCGTCATTCTTGCAGGCGCTATAACCATAGACATGGTGTTAAAAGAAAGTAAGTAACACTATGAATGATTTAGAAAAGTACTTCCGTTCGAACGACAAAAGGCTGATTCATAAATGGATTCATTATTTCGAAGTCTATGATCGCCATTTCAACAAATACAGAAACAAGGAAATTGTAATACTTGAAATAGGTGTTTCTCAAGGGGGAAGTTTACAAATGTGGAAGGATTATTTGGGCGATAAAGCTAAAATCTACGGCATAGATGTAAACCCAAAATGCAAAGAACTAGAGGAAGAAAACATTAAAATATTCATTGGTTCACAGTCTGACCCTCATTTTCTGAGAGAGGTGAAAAAACAAATTCCACCTGTTGACATCTTGATTGACGATGGCGGACATACAATGGTTCAACAAATCGTTAGTTTTGAGGAATTGTTTGATTGCATAAAACCCGATGGCGTGTATTTATGTGAGGATTTACATACTTCGTATTGGTTGAGGTTTGGCGGAGGTCACAAACGCAGAGGCACGTTTATAGAATACAGCAAAAACTTTATTGACGACCTAAATGCGTATCACTCCAAACAAAGTTCACTCAAGGTCAATAGCTTTACAAAATCAGTATTTTCTATACATTATTACGACAGTATTGTGGTCATAGAAAAAAGAACAAGAGAGGCGCCTTACCACGAAAAAACAGGAATACCTTCCTTTGATTACCCTAAAAACGACAAATCATTTGTACATAAAACAAGTGAGAAAATAGGATTAGGATTGCTGTCTGGTATTAACAAACTACTGCGTTTCCTCAGACTTCCGGGTTTCATTTGGAAGTAAGATTAATCTTCACTGTCTAATTCAGGAGGGTTTGAAAGTTCATCAAACTTCGCTTGCATGGTTGGGTTTCCCCTGGTTAACTTCTTTATTGTAAGGTCTTCTGCCTTGTTATTGGCCAACCTTAAGTTATTTTCTGACGACATCAATGCTTCCTTCGTTTTGTTGAGATGGTCTATTGTTTTGTCGATTTCCTCAATCGCTATTTTAAACTTTCGACTTGCCAATTCATAATTACGGGCAAAACCTTCCTTAAAGGAGTTGATATTTTCCTCAAAATTGGTAATGTCGATGTTTTGATTCTTAACCTGTGCCAATTCCGCTTTGTATTTCAGCGAATTCATGGCGGCATTTCTTAGCAAAGTAATAATGGGAATAAAAAACTGAGGACGAACCACATACATTTTCTCAAACTTGTGTGACACATCCACAATCCCTGTACTATACAACTCGCTATCGGTTTCCAACATTGAAACCAATACGGCATATTCGCATTTTTTCTCGTTGCGGTCCTTGTCAAGCTCTTTCAAAAAATCTTCATTTCTTTTTTTCGTAGCCGTTGCATCCCCTTCATTTTTCATCTCGAACATAATCGAAATAATTTCATTTCCCTCATCATCATTTTCCCTGTAGATATAATCCCCTTTGCTCCCCGTTTTGGAATCATTGTCTTTTTCGAAATAGGCTTTTTGAAAAGCGATGGATCTGATTTTGTTAAATTCAATTTCACAATGTTGTTCAAGCGTCTCCCCTAGCATTTTAGTGGAAAGTTTTTGCTTCATGTCTTTGCGAAATTCTATCTCTTCATCTTTCAGTTTAATAATATCCTCCTTGGTTTTGATTTCAGCGTTGTACTTTTCAATCAAAGATTTTTCCATTAACTGCTTTTCAGTTTCTTTATTTTTAATCTCATTTGCCAAAGCATCACGCTCCTTTTCAATCATTTTAACAGCCTCTGACACCGACAATTGTTTGTCCAACTCTGCCTTTTCAATTTTTGCTTTGAGTTCAGCAATATCCGCTTCTTTTTTAGTCAGTTTTTCATAAACATCTTTTTGAACTTGGACTTTATATTGTGACAATTCTGAGTCTTTTTTGGCAACAATGTCTTGTACATAAGATTTAAAATTTGCCTCTGCTAGTTTTAACGCATTGTCTTTTTCATTCTCTTTCAATTTAAGAACTTTTTGCAATTCTTCTTCAAACTGATGGTCACGCACTTGTTTGATAATGTCAGCAAAACCAGCTTCGTCTACTTTGAATACTTTTTTACAATTGGGGCAAATTATATCATTCATTTTATTCTATTTTTCTTGTTTAGTGTTTGTGTGAATTCTAATCCACTTCGTGGAGTTATTAGAGATAACAAATATAAAGAAGCTTGCACAATTTCTGTTTTATTTTAAGAAAGACATTCCCACAAATGTTTAGAAAATCCACTGTTTGAACTCACTCTTTCCCTAAGCTCATTAAATTCAGTCGATTACATACACTATAAAAAAAGCACACCGAATTGGGTGATTGATGTTATTTTCTAAGCTATTTAGTTCGTTAAATTTAATTATTGAGTATTTGAGAAATTTTCTGTTCAACGATTTAATTATAGCGTCAATTGTATTGTTTTACTCGATTGGCATAGTGCTTAAGGATAACATACCTATCACTCTGCAAGGCTTGTAACAATCTCTCCTGCTGTCATGTCGACAAAGGAGACATCTTTTCTTGACAGCTTTTGTGCCGTTGTTGGTTTCGGCTTAATTTAATTCAATAATAATCGGTTCTACGAAATTTTTTTTATTAACTTCATGTCTTCTACTTTCTTTTTTCATTGCATAAAAGAAAGTAGCAAAGAAAAAGCTAGTGCCACAATGAGGCTTTTATTTACAGAGCTAAATAAATTTTTGAGGGTTTGCTTTTTTTGACCTCTACAGGTGATTTCCTCGAGTCCACTCGAGGAACTTCCTTTGAGGTAACCCAAAAAAATCTAAACCCCCAAAAACCACCACATTGAATGGCACGTTGGAAACCCAAGGAAGATTTTTGATTTTTGATTTTTGAATTGTGTGGGTCTTTCTCCCCTCTCCTTCGGAGAGTGGTAGGCCGTGGCTAGGCTCAGCCTAGTGGGTGAGGTCTCCCCCGGCTGCCAAATTGAAATTTTACGCAATGCAAAATGCTATGCATTTTATTCAATAGTTATTTGTCTTTGCTTTGAAATAAATTTCAAGCAATGCAAATCACTATTGAGCCTACGGCTGCAAAATGAAAAGCTTGTGGCTTTATCAGGAGTCGAACCTGAATTTAGGGCTTCGGAAACCCTCGTTCTATCCATTGAACTATAAAGCCTAAGGATTTATAAGGTGTTATTGGAATTGTTGTGCCAACTGTAACAGTGTGCTTTCTTCAAATGGTTTGCCCATTATCTGCATGCCTATTGGTAAGCCATTGTCGTCTGTTCCATAAGGGATAGACAAGGCAGGAATGCCCGCTAAATTCGCCTGTACGGTAAACAAATCAGCTAAATACATCGCAATTGGGTTGTTCGATTTTTCTCCAATTTTGAATGCAACAGTGCTGGTCGTAGGGGTTAAAATGATGTCGTAATTCTCAAAAATCTTTAATGTTTCTTGTCTTATAACTTGTCTCACTTTTTGAGCTTTGGTATAATACGCATCATAAAAATCACTGGTCAATACAAAGGTTCCAAGCATTATTCTGCGTTTAACTTCAGCGCCAAACCCTTCGGATCGAGTGGTTTTGTACATGCTTTCTAAGTCAGTGGCATTGTTGCTACGATTGCCATAAGTTAATCCTGAAAAACGACTTAAATTACTGCTAGCCTCTGCGGTTGTTAATATTTGATAACAAGGAACCATTTGGTCCAAGTATGGAAAATCGATTGGCGTAAGGCTGTGTCCTTTTTCTTTTAAGGCTTCAATAAATTCGAAAGTCTTCGTTTGAATTCTTTTTTCTAAACCTTCGTGATTTACGCAATCGTTGATATAGGCGATTTTCAAAGGTTTGTTTTCTTCGGTAAGTTGAATGTTTAATGCTTCAATTTGTGCCATACTTGCATCATTTTCATCCTTGCCTGTAATGCAATTCATCAATAAACACATGTCAGACACCGAAGAAGTAAATGGTCCAATTTGGTCGAAACTACTTGCAAAAGCAATCAAACCCCAACGGCTAATAGCGCCATAGGTTGGGTATAAACCGTAAATTCCTGTAAAGGCAGCAGGTTGTCGAATAGAACCACCCGTATCGCTACCCAAAGAGGCTAAACACATGTCGGCTTGAACTGCTACTGCACTTCCGCCGCTACTGCCTCCGGGAACTCGGGTGTTGTCAATGGCGTTTAAAACGGGTCCAAATGCTGAGTTTTCATTGCTAGCACCCATGGCAAATTCATCACAATTGGTCCTGCCAATAATGATAGCATCTTCGGCAATTAATCGTTCAACGACTGTTGCTGAAAATAAGGATTTAAAGCCCTTTAATATTTGAGATGAAGCAGACGATTCATGGTCTTTGTAAACAATATTGTCTTTGATGGCAATAACCATCCCTGCCAATTTGCCCGCTGTTTTTAGAGTGATTTTTTTCTGAATTTCTTCAGCTTTTTCTTTAGCATCTTCTTCAAAAACTTCTAAAAAAGCATTTAAGTGCTTGTTTTTGTTGATTTGAGTAAGATAATATTGGACTAATTCGGGTAAATTAAGATTCCCTTCATTAATCTCTTTTTGAATTTCAATAAGGGATGAAAAACGTTTCTTCATTAAACCAGACTATTTCTCAGTTTCAGATTTGTCGTCTTTGATGCCTTTTTCGATTTCGTCTTTTACTTTATTTTTGGCTTCATTGAATTCGCGAATACCATTGCCCAAACCACGCATTAACTCAGGTATTTTTTTGCCACCAAAAAATATCAAGATAACAGCAATGATAAGAATCATGGAACCGCCACCAATGTTTTGTAAGAATAATAATGACATAATTAACTTATTTAGAGTGCAAAATTACATATAAAATTATAAACTTATGGTTTTATTTTAGTGTTTTTTCGATAAAAATTTTTATAAGTTTCAAGAAATAGTTTATTTTGTGCTTAGTTTTTTTAAATAACCTATGAGCCAAACGATAACCGAATTATTAAACGAGTATTCTCAAAATTTAGACAAGTGTACCAAACACACCATTCATGAATTCAATAACATTCGTGCCGGAAAAGCATCTCCGGGTATGGTGGAAAGTGTAATGGTAGATTATTATGGTGCCCCTGTTCCATTAACCCAAGTTGCCAATGTCTCTGCACCTGATGCTAGAACCATTGCCATTCAACCATGGGAGCGTGCCATTATTTCTGATATTGAACGCGGAATTATTAACAGTAATTTGGGTTTTGCTCCTAATAATGATGGTCAAATGATTCGTATTACTATTCCACCTCTTACTCAAGAACGCCGTATTCAATTAGTGAAAATGGTTAAACAAGAAGGCGAAGCAAGTAAAGTCGTTGCCCGTAACTATCGTAAAGATACCAATGAAAAGATTAAAAAAATGCAAAAAGATGGCTTAAGTGAAGATGAAGCCAAAGATGCTGAAGCTAAAGTCCAAAAGCAGTTAGACCAACTGATTGTCAAAATTGATCAAATGATTGTTGACAAAGAAAAAGAAATAATGACGGTTTAATTAAACCGACTCCCGCATTTGCCTCCTCATTCTTCCTGTCTCTTATGTTTTTAAAACACTTAAAAATACTGATATTGTTTTTTGTTTGCATGTCGCAATTGTCCCTTCTTGCTCAAGAAGAGGCAGATACCTCTGTAAATCTAAATATTAAAGAGTTAGAAGATTTGGATTGGATGATGGATACCACCTATAAGGTGTTTAGAACCAAACGTTTTTCAAACATGCAAACTGTTTTTCCTTCTTTTAAATCTTACAAAGCATTTATTAGCAAATCGGAAGCGGGCAAACAAACGGAATACACGCAGTTTGCTATGTACAATGCGGTTTGGAATTCTCTCCGATTCCAATATACTAAAACCATGAAAAAAGCACAAGATGCTAAAGTGGAATGGAAGCAAACGCAATTGGATACCTTTTATTACGAACACAGCTATTACTCAGGTGTTGAATACGCCTATGTAACTTGGGTGATAATGACTGTTAAGAATAAGAAATTTAAAATTACCGCCACTTGCTTGAAAATGGATGACAAATGGTTCATCATGGACGAACTTAAGTTTGCCGGAATTGTAGTACCCCCCAAAACGAAAAAGAAAAAGTGACCCCCAAAATTAAGTTGATTGCCCAATGGACTGGTTTTTTGGCCAATGCCATTGAAAATGTATTAAAATTATCAGAAAGTGGAGCCACAATCCCCTTTATTTCTCGATACAGAAAAGAACAAACAGGTAACTTGGACGAAGTTGCCATTCAGTCTATAATCGAAAAAGGATTGTTTTTTGACGAAATAGAAAAACGCAAATTGTTCATTCTTGAAACCATCAAAGAGCAAGGGAAATTGAACGAAACGCTCGAAAAGCAAATTAGGGATTGTTTCGACAAAACCTCGCTCGAAGATTTGTATTTACCCTATAAAGTCCGTAAAAAAACAAAAGCTGATTTGGCTATAGAAAATGGACTCGAACCTTTGGCAAAAGTGATTTTAGAACAAAAGAATCCTGAAGTTGAGGTGTTGGCGAATCGCTATAAAAATGAGCTATACAATACCGTACCCTTGGTTTTGGAGGGTGCCAAAGCCATTGTTGCTCAATGGATTTCAAATGATTTGGAAACTAGGAATTTGCTTCGTGAGCGTTTCGAGAAATATGCAGTTATTCAAACCAAGCCTAATAAAAAAGGGATTGAAAAATCGCCCGATTTGGCATTGAAATACAAGGATTATTTAGAATATAACGAAAAAGCAAATTATGCTGCGTCTCACCGTATTATGGCTGTGTTTAGAGCCGAAGAGGAAGGTGCGATAAAGTTAGAGGTTGTGCCAGATGAGGATAAAACATTGGAAGCTATGGATTTTAAATGGCTCAAAAGGTACTCTAGTGTTAAAGATTTAATGCAAGATGTGATTGATGACGCTTATAAAAAATCATTAAAACCTTCTATTGAGAATGAATACAAAACAAGTTTGTTTGAAAAAGCGGAAAAAGAAGCCTTAAAAGTGTTTTCTGAAAATTTAAAGCAACTGCTTTTGTCACCTCCACTTGGTAATAAATCGGTGTTAGCCATTGATCCCGGTATCAGAACGGGTTGTAAAACGGTTTGTCTTAATAAAAATGGAGTTCTTGAATACCAAACGGTGTTGTATTTTAATTCACCTTCTGCGGCTCAATCTTCTGTCATTGAGTTAAAACGTTTTATTCCAAAATATCAAATTGAAGCAATAGCCATAGGAAATGGAACAGCAGGTAGAGATGTTTATGATGTCATAAAACAAAGTGGTGTAGAATGTCCTCTCTATTTAATTAATGAGGATGGTGCTTCTATTTATTCGGCTTCGGAAATCGCCAGAAAAGAATTCCCTGACTTGGACGTTACAGTTCGTGGCGCTATTAGTATAGGCAGGCGTCTGATGGACCCCCTTGCTGAATTAGTGAAAATAGATCCCAAAAGTTTGGGAGTTGGTCAATACCAGCATGATGTGGATGGTAACCGATTGAAAACTGCACTTAATGACACAATTGAATGGACTGTAAATAGGGTAGGGGTCAATGTAAATACAGCAGGAGAAGAGTTGCTAAAACATGTGTCAGGTTTAGGTCCTTTGTTGGCGAAACACATTGTTGAATACCGAGCTCAAAATGGTCCTTTTAAACAACGCAGTGATTTGAAAAAAGTATCGCGTATGGGAGAAAAAGCCTTTGAACAGTCGGCCGGTTTTTTAAGAGTAAAGGAAGGAAGCAATCCTTTGGATGCAAGTGGAATTCACCCTGAAAAGTATGCAGTGGTAGAGAAATTGGCGAAGCAATACCAAGTGAAACCAAGTCAATTGATGGCGAATACAGAATTGATTGACAAAATTAAAAAAGACTCTCATTGGGCTCAAGAAATAGGGGTTTACACCTTTAATGACATCATGAATGAATTGTTAAAACCAGGTTTAGACCCTCGCAATCAGATTACAGAAGATGAGTTTGACGCCTCCATTCGTACTATCAATGATTTGGTAGAAGGGATGTTTGTGAAAGGAATAGTGACTAATATTACCAACTTTGGGGCATTTATAGATATTGGAATTAAGCAAAAAGGGCTTTTACACATTTCTGAAATGTCCAATACTTTTGTTCAGTCGCCACACGAAGTGATAAAGTTGAACCAACGATTAACACTGAAAGTAAAAGAAATTGATATTCCTAGAATGAGAATTGCCCTAAGCTTAAAAGAATGATAATATAGAAAATTAAACGAAATAGTTTAATTTTGTACTATACAATGCTCACAAACCATTTTGTAGTTAATGATATAGAACCAATCAGTACAGAAGATACTATCGCTTCGGCATTAGCCAAGTTGTCCTCTCAGTACTTAGAAATTCTTCCTGTTGTTCGCAATCATCAAGTTGTTAATTATGTCGATGTTTACTCATTGAGTTCTCTAAGTCCACAAATTTCTATCAATGATTTGCCGTTGTACGCACCTCTATTGCCATTTGTAACACTAAACCAACATATAATTAATGCATTGTCTCAATTAAAAACATTAAATATGTCCCTTTTGGCTATTCTAGATGAAAATGGGATGTATTTGGGGGTTATTAAAACCAAAGATATTGTATTGGCATTAAGCAAAAGTCTTACGGTGAAAGCCCATGGTAGTATTATTGTTTTAAAACTTAAGCCCAATGATTATTCTCTAAGTGATATTGTCAGAATTATAGAATATGGCGATGCCAAAGTGTTGGGATTTTTTACGTTTGAACTGCCTGATACAAATGAAATTGAGTTGCATTTAAAATTGAATACCACAATTTTACACAATATTTTGGCAACCCTTGAAAGGTATGATTACCACGTTGAAGCTTATTATAACAGAGAAGATATGAGTGACGATAACGACTTGAGGTACGAAAATTTAATGAAAATCATAGACTTATAGTTTTGTCTAAAAGTTTTTTTTTATTGTTTTTATGTTTGGGTATTAGCTCAAAAATTCAGGCATCACAGCAAGATTCCTTAATGAGTATTATTGAGTCCATTGAAATAAAAGGGCACAAAAAAACCAAAGACAGAATTATTTTAAGGGAACTTACCTTTAAAATAGGAGATACCATTAATCCTGTTAATAAAAATTATCACACCGAACGAAGCCGTCAACAATTGTTGAATTTGTATTTGTTCAACGAAGTGCAAATCACATTCGAAAATCATAAAGCGGTTATATACATCAAAGAACGTTGGTATATTTGGCCCTCTCCCAAGTTGAACCATGCCGATAGGAATTTCAATCAATGGTGGTTGAGCAAAGACCCTGAACGCTTAACTTATGGTTTAGACTTAGAGTGGTATAATTTTAGGGGTAGAAATGAAACCCTTAAGTTTTATTTTCGCTCGGGGTATACCAAACAAGCCGCTCTGTTATACCAATTGCCGTATTTCAATAAAAAGCAAACTTGGGGTGCTCAGTTGAACGCACATTATTCGAGAAATAAAGAAGTTTGGGTCGCTACAGAATCTAACAAGGTTCAGTTTTTGCAAGCCAATGATCTCAATTTAATTGAACGAAAATCGATTGAATTGGCCTTTGTTCACAGAAAAAAAATACTGAGTTACCATCGTTTTTATGGCGGTTACAGACAAATTCAAGTCAATGACACTGTTATAAAATCAAATCCCAATTATTTGGTAGCATCGTCGTTGAGACAACAAGAATGGTATTTGGGGTATTTATTCACTTATGATAAAAGAGATTTTAAAGGCTATCCACTCAAAGGGAGGTTGTTTAAAGCCAGTGCTGAATATGGCGTATTTGCAAGTGTCATTCGTTCAAACCCGTTTACTATTAAAATGTCTTACAGTGAGTACACTCCAATAAGTAAGCGTTTTTTTAATTCAAGTTTGCTCACCCTACGCCGTATGGAAATGCCTTTCCCTGCTTATAATAAGTTATTGGCTTTGGGGTATGAAAGGGATTTTATCAGGGGATATGAGTTGAATGTGATAGATGGTTTACATTTTGCTTTAGCCAAAACAGAGTTTAAATACAAATTGTTCGACAAAAAGTTTCCTTTTGTAAAAGGATTTAGAAATTACGAAACCATCCCAATTGCCATGTATTTAACAGCATTTTCGGACGTTGGGAAAGTTGTTTCACATCCTTTGTTGTTAGAAACATTGAAAGATAAAGGCAATACTATGGTCGGAGAATGGCAATATGGCGCAGGAATGGGTGTCAATGTGGTCGCCTATTACGACTATTGTATGAGAGTGGAATATTCAGTCAATCGGTTTTTATTCAACCGCTTCTATTTGCAATTTGTTGCCGCAATTTAAAGAAACTGAGTGTATAAAATTTGTTTTTATGGTACTAATTGTTTAGTTTTGTATTGAATTGAGACTAAAAGCCTACATATTAACCCTATTATTTTTGTTAGGTAGCAATGGAATTTCTATTGATATTGCCACTTGTTGCGACTCAATATCAGGGGTTTCTATTGGATTTCAGTCGGCAGACAATCACCTTCCATGCAATAATTGTACTTCTTGCGTTTCAAAAACAAAGTCTTCTTGCTGTGATTTGTTTCAAATCAATACGGTTATAAATCCTGTTTTATTTTCAGGTAACGTACAACAGCTTAAAGTCAAAGATTTAAAGTTAAATCACTTTGCTTTTAATTCTAACTCTAATCAAATTGCTTATCCTCAAATCGACGATATTCAATTTATTTCTAAATACTCTGAGCAAATAGCCGGAGTTCCCATTCTTTTGAAAAAAAGAGTGTTACAAATCTGATAAAAAGCAAAAGTAGGTGATTTATCAACTGTAAAGCTTTTGCAATACTTCCGAAACTTTTCTTATGCGTTTTTAGTTATTGTTTTGCGCTTTTTCAAAACGATACAAACCCAAATTTAATATTTAAAAAAAAATAGTATGAACAAAAAAATCATTTTAGGCTCATTAGTAGCCGTTATAGCCATCGTTGCGTCTTTCTTTATATTCAATCAGTCAAGTCAATCAAATTGCTGCAAAGCTAAATCAACAGCTTCTACCGAAAAGTGTTGCGACACTCAGTGTGAGTGTGGAGATACTTGTATAGGAGAAGGTTGTGATTGCAGTGATGCCTGTCAAGCAAATGCAGGTGCAAAAGACGAATGCTGCGATTCTGAAAGTACTGCAATGACTAGTTCAGTAGAATCTACTGAAAGTTGTGCCAATGACTCATGTAATGAAAAATGTACTTGTGGTGAATCTTGCACAGGTGCAAATTGTGATTGCCCTTGTGGGTCTTGCAAATAATTATTAACTTGTATCTTTTAAGAAAAGGGCTGTTTTTCAGCCCTTTTCTTTATTTAAAATCTTTAGGGGCGTCCAATATCCATGATTGTGTGCCCCAATAATTCCATTTTTCTTCAGCTAAGTTAATTTGAGAATTTATAAATGGATACCAAGGGCCTCGGTTTACAGAAATTTGACAGTCAGCATAAACTTCTATTTGTTTGCCTTGTTTTAAATAATGCTGTTTTAAATGCTGAGCAAATTGCCATATCATATCTGGTTTTGACTGAAAGTCGTTGATTTGTTCTTTGCTTAGGTAGTCTGAAAAATTAACGATTTCAAGTTGATTGTTTAGTTTGATGTAAAAATTGCAATTTCCTGTTCTTGACCTCAACATCATTCGCCAAGACAAGCGATGTCCTGTTTCATTCCACAATACGGGTCCCTTCATAAAATAGTGCCTAATGGGTAATAAAACTTGTATGGTTATAAAAACGATGACAAATGCTTGAATAAGTTTTGCATTTTTGGGTAGGTTTGTTTCGTTTTCTGTCTCAAAATATGGTTTACGGCGCAGGAATTTGTGGTGTATGTTTTTGCGCTCGAAGAAAAACAATGAGAAAGCCAATGCAAAATAAGGAAATATGCCAATATGTAAAGTTATAGAATTAAACAAATGGAAGCCTATGGCAGCAAAAAACGCCCAAAGACGAGTTCTCCTCCAAAGCAAAGCAGGGAAAATTAGTAAATCGAATAGTATTCCTGAATAAGCTGTAAAAAGATGAAAATGATGGTTTCGAAGTAGGTTTATAAAAGGCTCCCAATTCAGGTGTTTCTCATACCAATGGGCAGAGTTTGAAAAAATAATATTGATAAAGTTACCACTCAACCAATCGGGATAAAGTTTGGCAAAAGAGGCATAAGTGTAAACAATAAAAACCTGAACCATCAAAAGGAGTTGAACCCAATAGTGGTAATAATTGACGGATTCTGTTCTTTTGTGTTTTACATCTAAAGATATTTGGGCATTAGCAGGAAAAAAGATCATCAGAAAAGAGATAAGGACTATTAAATAATAGTGGTTGTTATACTCTGTTTTTTGTAAGAAATAGGTGGTGCTCCAAAATAAAAAGAATAAAGTAGAACTCAGTTTGTAGCGATAACCTAGGGCAATACCCAAACCAAAAATGCCCATAATGATATAATGGACATACATATAAGGCCCTTGTAAAATTTGCAAAAACTCAAATCCTATAAAGCTAAATAGATAGCTAGGTTTAATAAAAGTGGAATGAACCCAACCTGTAATGATAGCTCCCCATGATTCAATAAGCATGAGTGAGCCGAAGAAAATCCTAAAGAGAATTAGTGGCGAATTGTCAACTTTTTTGAATAGAAGTTGATTCATAGTTGTTTGTTTAATTAGCCATTCATACTTACCAAGAACTCATTGTTGTCTTTAGTTCCGGTCATGTATTTTAGCATCATTTTCATTGCTTCTTCACTGTTCATGTCAGCCAAGTGATTTCTTAAAACCCACATTTTTTGTAAAGTTGATTTGTCTAAAAGCATATCATCTCTTCGGGTGCTAGAACTTACAATGTCGATAGCAGGATAAATACGTTTGTTAGATAATTTACGGTCTAACTGTAATTCCATGTTACCTGTACCTTTGAATTCTTCAAAGATAACCTCGTCCATTTTACTACCAGTTTCAGTTAATGCAGTCGCAATAATGGTTAAAGAACCTCCATTTTCTATGTTTCTAGCAGCTCCAAAAAAACGTTTTGGTTTTTGAAGCGCATTAGCATCCACACCACCTGATAATATTTTTCCCGATGCCGGTTGAACAGTATTGTAAGCACGTGCTAATCTGGTAATTGAGTCAAGTAGTATTACAACATCGTGTCCACTTTCTGTCAATCTTTTGGCTTTTTCTAAAACGATATTTGCCAATTTTACGTGTTTTTCTGCAGGTTCATCAAAAGTACTAGCTACAACTTCTGCATTTACACTTCTTGCCATGTCTGTTACCTCTTCCGGACGTTCATCAATCAGTAATATGATCATGTAAACCTCAGGGTGATTGGTTGCAATAGCATTGGCAAGACCTTTTAATAGTTGAGTTTTACCTGTTTTAGGTTGAGCAACAATTAGTCCACGTTGACCTTTACCTATAGGAGAAACTAAATCTATAATACGATTGCTGTAGTTGTCATTTTTATCAACCAAATTGAGTTTTTCTTGAGGGAATAGGGGTGTTAAATGCTCAAAGCTAACACGGTCGCGAATTTCTTCAATGCTTTTGCCATTGATTTTCTCAACTTTGACCAAAGCAAAGTATTTTTCACCTTCCTTGGGTGGTCTTATCGTTCCTAGAACAGTATCACCTGTTTTTAGTCCATTGGAACGGACTTGGTGCGAAGCCAAATACACATCATCAGGAGATGCCATGTAGTTGTAGTCTGCAGATCTCAAAAAGCCATAGCCCTCATTGGTAATTTCCAAAACACCTTGGGTTTGAATAATGCCTTCAAGCTCAACTAGTTGTTGGATTCTTTCACGTTTGGCATTTTCTTTTTCTAAGCGTTCTTTCTCTTGTTTTTCTTTGAGTTGTTGTTGCTCTTCAAGATGTTTTTGACGTTCTATTTCAGCCTCAGACAATACTTTTTCTTGAGGTTGTTTGTTTTCGTTATTGTGGTGATGATGCTGTTGTTTGCCTTTGTGATTTCTTTCTTGAGGCAAAGGTTGTTTGTGTTCAGATTCGTTTTTTTCAATAATTACTTCTGGAGAAAGTTCTTTTTCAAGAGTTTCAACAGGTGTTTCTTGTAAAATAACAGGAGATTCTTCTACTAATACAGGGATTTCATCAACCTCAAGTTCAGCAATTTCTTGTTTTATTTCATCTGAACCAAAGTCACTTTGGATTTCGTCAGGATTGGCATTGGTTTCGGGATTGTTTTTTGGTTTACGTTTCCCTTTGGCAACTTTCTTAACTTTAATGTTGTTATTTGAAGCGCTTTCTGGTTTTGCTGATGCGTTTTCCAAAGCTGTTATTTTGGAAATGATTTGTTCTTTGTTCAAGGAATCAGTCCCTTCGATTCCAATTGCATTCGCAATAAGTTGTAACTCGTCTAAAGGTTTTTCAAATAGGTTTTTATAATCCATTATGGGAAAAATATTGTTTGTAAATAAAATAGAAGTGTAAGAGTTGAATAATATTTCAGAGAAATCTGTTAGATTTTTTCAACTCTGCAATTTTAGATAAAAATAACCTTAAAAAAAAATATATTTTAAGGGGTGCTTTGTTGGCTTGCTTCTATAGCTTTCTTACGTTGTTTTTTCGTAAAAGGAATTGGAATGTACTTAGCCGGATGTTTGTTCAAGTCCTTTAAAATAGTATCAAGGTCAACAGCTACTTTGTTCAAATTGGTATAGAGTGCAGGGTCGTTTACAAGCAATCCTAAACTTCCTTCACCTGTATTGATTTTACCCATTACTTGGTCAAGTTTGTATAGCATGTCGTTGGCTTTGTCAACTGTTTCTTTCAGTTTTGCAGCCGCTAAATTGTCTGTAGTGGCTTTTAAGTTAGAAATAATTAAGGCTATACTTTGGTTGTTGTTTTTCAAATTTGTAGTAATGCTCTCTACATTTCCTAATATAGCGGTTAATTTAGGAACATTCGCTTCTAGTAATTCTGAAGCATTGTCGCTTGTTCTTTTGAAAGAAATAAGGGATTTATTGAGACTGCTGATTGAGTTTTTAAGGTCATTGCTTGCCAATAAACTGTCAAGAGAATTTACGATGCTGGTAATTTTGTTGCTTAATGGTTTCATAACACCACTTACAGATTCCATAATACTAGTATCTGCAATAGAGGCCAAAATAGATTCATCGTGAGCCATTTTACTTGAAGTTCCCAAAATGAGGTTTAATGATTTGCCATTCAATAAAGTTCCTTTTACTTGGATTTTAGAATCTTCGGGGATAGATAATTTTTCATTGATGATAAAAAAAACTTTAAATTGACCTTGAATATCACTCATCTCAATTTCATTAACATTGCCGACTTTGTATCCATTTAATAAAATTGGTGTTGATGTGTTTATTTCATTCACGTCATGAAGCAAAGTTTGTAATTCAAATTTATTAGAGAATAAACTGCCCTTACCAGCTAAAAAGTTATAACCTAACACTAAAAATGTGATAGCAACTGCTGCCAATGCCCCAACTTTTGTCTCGTTTGATACTTGAAATGCCATTAATTGAATAGAAATGCAAATATAATGCCTGCCTAACAAATAAAAAATTATATTGTGTCAACCTTTAATTCTTTGATTTTAAGTATTTAATGAACAAAACGTGTTTTTTTTAAATAATAGTTGTAATATTGCCGCTTAATTTTTAACAATAATGAAATATTTTCTATTAGCGCTTACTTTAAGCGTTTTTCATTTTGGTTTTTCTCAGAAGATAAACGAAGAAAAAATCAAATTTACCGACACAAGATTGCCTTTGAAACCAATCAAAACCATTAAATCTTACAATTTTACTGTTGTTACACCGTATCCCGAAAACAACAATTCAGTGAAAGAGTTTGCTCAAAAAAAATACCAAGAAGAATTGGCTAATTACCCAAATGTAGTTGCAGAGTCAGAGAGAAAATATGACGAGCAATTGAAAAAACATGAAGAAGATGTAGCAACTGCAAGAGAAAACTTTAGAATCGAAAATGAGGCATTTGATAAAATGACATTAATAGAAAGAATGGCGTTGAAAGATCAAAAACCAGTTTTGAGATTGCCAACTAAACCAACTTATTATAAGCCATCTGAGCCTAGATATGTAGAGCCTGATTTAACAAGATCTATCACTTTCGATCCAAATATGTTGTCATCTATGTATTTGAAATTACACGGTTTTGAAAAAGGAACAGACCAAGCTTTGGTAGGTAAAGTAACCATTTACAACTTTGAATATACAGAACCAGAAAGAAAAAGCAGAGAATACAATGTTTATGACAAAGCTTCAGGAAGAACTATTCCTAAAGTTGAGTATTATTACGTTGCAACTTACAGAAGAACAGTTGAAGTTTCATTGGAACACAATGGTTCAGGAATATACAGTGGTATTTTAGAAAGTTCAACTGAATATAAAAAATACGAAGGTCCAAATGCACCAAATATGCTTGCAATAGAGAAAAAATCTGTTGAAGAAGCACTTGTATTGGCCAATGATTTTATTAACAATAACTATGGATACAGTTCAATTGAAGTGAACAGAGAAGTTAGTTTTGTGAAAAATAAAGATGGAGAATACGATGACTTAGAAAAAGCAAAAGGTTTTGCTATATCAGGATATGCTTCATTGAAAAGAGATGTTAAAAATACTGATTTGGAAGATGCCATTGCAATATGGGTAAAAGCATTAGGCGAATCTGATTTGGAAGACAAAAAGGCAAGAATTGATGAAAAAGTAACGCGTGTATTGTTAGTTAATACAATAGATGCTGCAATTACGATTAATGATTTCAAAACAGCTGAAACTCAAATTAAAGCATACGAAGCATTAAAAAACAGCAACAGTGAGAAAAAGATGATTGAAGCTTTAAGAGCTCAATACAGTGACAAAAAAGCCCGTTTCGAAGCGGCTTTATAAACAAAATTATTTTGAAAATGAAAGGCTGTTTCCTAATAGGAGGCAGCCTTTTTTTATTTTTGTGAATGTGGTCAAGTTAAAAGTTAATCATTTTTGATTTTTTTTAGTATTCTTGCAAAGTAAAATTTAAAAAATGTCAAATAATAGCACTTCAAAACATCCTAAAGCCTTACCATACTTGTTTTTTACTGAAATGTGGGAAAGGTTCGGGTATTATTTAATGATTGGAATATTCGTTCAATACCTTCAGGAGAAATGGGATGGAGGAGGTTTTGCTATGAGCAAAAAAGAAGCTTATGATATTTTTGGGACTTTTATCGCATTTGTTTTTTTAACGCCTTTTATTGGTGGCTTGTTAGCGGATAGAAAACTTGGTTATGTAAAGTCTATAATTATTGGGGCGGTTCTAATGGGCTTGGGGTATTGTGGATTAGCAATTCATCAATTGGAGTTTTTTTATGTTAGTTTGTTGCTTATAGTGCTTGGAAATGGATTTTTCAAACCCAATATTTCTACTTTGTTAGGGAATTTGTACAATCAAGAACAGTACAAGCCTATGAAAGATTCGGGTTACAATATCTTTTACATGGGGATAAATGTGGGAGCCTTGATTTGCAATTTCTTTGCTGCTTATTTAAGAAATAAATACGGTTGGGGATATGCCTTTATTGGGGCAGGTGTTGGTATGTTTCTTGGATTAAGTGTATTCCTGGTTGGGCTACAGCATTATAAAATCGGGGATATAAGAAAACCAAGCTCTCCCGAAGATGTCTCATTAGGGCGAATTTTTACAACCATTTTTTTGCCAGCTATTGCCTTCGGTATTATAGGTTGGGTGTGGCCAGATAATATTTTTGGTAGCGACAGTTCTGATGCGTTTTTGTTTTCAACATTGCCAATTATTTACTTTTATATTTCATTGTACACCAAAGCTTCAGTGGTTGACAAAAAACCTATTTCTGCTTTATTGCTAGTGATGCTAGTATCGGTAATGTTTTGGGCTGTATTTAAGCAGAATGGAACAGCACTAACGACTTGGGCTAAGTTTTACACCGACAGAAGTGGCATTGAACAATTTCAGCCATTAATGTCAGAATTGCATCAAACAGAATCTATAGACTATCAAAATATAGAAAGAGAGACTTATGATAAGAATTTCAATTTAATTAAAGATGATTCAGGCGTTGTGGTTAAAGCCATTACCAATGATATCTATTTTAGAAATTTACCAAAAGAACAACATCCACAAGAGGGAACTACCGTAAAAGTTGTCAGTACAGAGTTGTACCAATCCATAAATCCTTTTTGGGTTGTAGCCTTAACGCCTGTTGTAGTGGCTTTCTTTTTGTTCATGAAACGCAGGAAAAAAGAATTAAGTACACCTTCCAAAATCGCTTGGGGTTTGTTTATTTCAGCATTGTCGCCACTAGTGATGGTTATTGCAGTGTTTTATTGTCACAATGGCGTAGAAAAAGCATCTTCATGGTGGCTTTGGGGGACTTATGGAGTGATTACAATAGGGGAACTTTTTCTTAGTCCTATGGGATTAAGTTTAGTGTCTAAGTTGAGCCCTCCAAGACTAACCGCATTAATGATGGGAGGCTGGTTTTTGAGCACATCTATTGGAAATAAATTGTCGGGAATTCTGGCGTCAATGTGGGATAAATATGAATACAAAGGATATTTTTTCTTAACCAATTCAATTTTGTTATTAGTAGCAGCCATAGCCATATTTGTCATGTTGAAATGGCTCAATAAAATTTTTAAAGAACATGCCAATTGATTTATGTCGATTCTTTAAGAATCATACTTATTAAGTCAAGGTAGTTTGTCTTTTTGTTTTAATCTACTTTTCGTTAAAAAGAGAAATAAAGTTTGCTTATTTCTCTTTTTTTGTTATTTTTACAAATTAATCAATTTAAGTCATTATAACTTGTTGTAAATTATGGTAAAAAACTACAAATTTTATTTCTTACTAATAGTATTGTTTAGTGTGTTTCAAAGCTTGCACTCCCAAGTAACCACTATTGGTAATGGGACTTTTCAAAACTCAAATTTTGGCGGTCCTGCATACACATCTACTATTCAGGGTGCACATTCGAGGTATGCTTATATTTTCCCATCTTCTGTTTTAGGAGGCTTGCAACATGGCGATAGTATTAAATCATTAGCATTTTTAAAAAATGGTATTGGAAGTATTACAGGGACTTGTAGTATGAAAATTTACTTGAGAAATACAGTCAATTCAACTTATGGTAATAGAAATGTTATTTGGAATAATCAGATAAATGCAACAAGAATGAGATTGTTTTATGACAGAAATCCAGCCAATGAAATTGAAAATAATCCGGGGTGGAAGAGGTTTAGTTTGGACTCTGCTTTTGTTTATGATACAGCATGGGGTTTTAATGTTGAATTGTTAGTTGAGTATTATCAATCATCGGCTCAAAATGCTAGTGTTTTTTGGTCTTACGAAAATGGGAATACTGTTTTTGGGTATTCTTCAAATCAAACGAAATTTATTCGAGTTAATAATTTTACCATGCCTGATTCTACCAATAGTTCTTCGGATGTTCACCCAACGATTAGGTTTGAATATCCAAGATATGATAGAGATGTTACGGTTACTAAAATATACAGTTTAGGTAAATTGCCGGTTCCGCTTGGAAATCCCGATACCATTAAAGCAATTATTAATAATGTTGGAAAGAAATCAAATAATTCTTTCAAATTATATGTGATAAGTAAAGGCGCCAATAGACTTATTGATTCGGCTTCTTATTCGCTTAATTTGTTTGAAGAAAAGTTAGTGACTTTGCCTCTTATTTATCCTCAAAATGTAGGAAGAGATACCATAGAAGTTAGGGTTGTAAATGATCAAAATTCTAGTAATAACAGTTTAAGTTTAGTGAGGTTAGCGACAGAAAATATTTATTCATACAGGGATGTCACACAACCAATAGCAGGTGGAATTGGGTTTAATGGCGCAACAGGAGATTTTGTCGCCAAGTTTTTTTCAAATAGTCCCAAATCTATCAATCAAATAAGTGTCAATTTTGCAGGTTCGAATCAGCGTTTTAAACTAGGGATATGGGATGTTGATAGTTCAAAAGGAACCCCTAAAAACAATTTATGGACTTCAGATACACTCGTTTCTGCCCCTAATTTCATAACGCCAGTTTTACCTTCTGTAAAGGTAAATGGAGCGTTTTTTGTTGGGGTTAGACAAATTGGTCTTCAAAATGTGGCCTTTGGATATCAGCCTGACCAACCAGTTCGTCCACAAACTTTTTATTATACCTCACCTTCAGGTGATACCAGTTGGGTCGATTTTTCTCCGGGAGCGCCTTTTAAATTTGTAATTGAACCAAGATTACAAGCCCTTAATGATGTGTCGCCAATTAGTTATAATTTCCCTAAAGATACGGTAGATTTAACAAATGTGAGAACAATGGCGCCCAAAGCAACCATTATCAATTTTGGCTCTAATAATCAAACAACACCATTTACAACCAGTTTAATTATTAGAAGAAATAACAATATCGTTTATTCATCAAATGTTTCGGATACACTTTCAAGCGAATTGAGAAGGGTTATTACTTTTGATTCTAGCTTTTTGCCTGTTTCTGCAGGGACTTATGATGTGTTGTTGATTACCAGATTGGCGAATGATCAAATGAAGGATAACGACACTATAAGAACCTCTTTTGTGTGTGCAACATACAATGATGTGGGATTAGGATCTGTTTTTGATCCAAGTAGTTTTGTTGATTATGAACAATTTATTGATACCGTTTACCCAACGGTGTTTGTTCAAAATTTTGGACTAGATAATAAAGGGCCTTTTAATGTGGTTGCCCAAATTTTTGATTCATTAAATAATAAACTTTTTGAACAATCAAAGTTGTATTCATTGGGGCCATTGAATAGTGTTTTAGCCTCTTTTGATGCATTTCCTTGTAGTCAATACGGGACCCTTTATTTTAGAGCGTTTACAAGATTATCTACAGACATAAACAGAACGAATGATACAGCAAAACGTGTTTTCAAAATAATAAGAAGTAATGATGTTGCCGTTACTGAAGCTATTTATCCAACCCAGTTTCAAGTGCTTGTTCCTCCTGTGGCAAACCTTAATCCTCAGTTGAAAATTGAAAACAAAGGCGATGCCAATCAAGATATCCCATTTAAAGTTCAAGGTGAAATTTGGTATGGAGATAGTTTGATTTTTAAAGACTCATCTACTACTAATAGTTACAGAAATACCCCAAGTTTTGTGTTTTTTAAGAAGTTTCAACCCACTCAACTTGGGTATTATAAAATGATTGCATACACGCAATTAGAAAATGATCAGTTTAGAAATAATGATACCTTAATTACAAGCTTTGCGGTTGGACTCCTAGACGACGTAGAAGTTGTGGAAGTAACACCAATGCTTAATTCTAGTGTTCAAATTGGGACTACTATTGCCCCTAAAGTTAAATTAAAAAACAATGGTCTCTTGGCTCAAAATACGCCATTTGCGCTTAATATGAGGGTGCGTTTAAATAATAATTTGATTTATTCTAGTACCAAAATGGTGACTATTGACAGTGCCCAAACTAAAGTTGTAACGATGGACAGTACTATGCTGCTTTCTGAACCTCAAGATTACGATGTCGAAGTTTGGATTCAGTTGCCAAAAGATTTTGATACTTCCAATAATCAATTGGTTGGAAAATACATAGCAATTAAGGATTTTGATATTGCAGTAACCGAAATACTAAACCCAAAAACAAATGATACATTGTTGGTGGGTATATCGTCGCCAAAACCATTGGTAAGGGTTGAAGACAAAGGTGAAAAAGTAAGTACAGATCCATTTACTCTGACTTTCAAAATGTTTAATACAAGTAATAATAACCTGTTATACTCCAAAGATGTGGATACGAGTTTTACATCAACAAGTATTTTGGATATAGAATTCCCAGAGATTCCAGTTCAGTTTAATGTTATGCCTGTTAGATTTGAAACAATATTGTTCTACAATAAAGACCAATATGCCCAAAACAATGCATTGGTTTTAAATTCTAATTACAGATTGTTAAATGATGTAAAAGTAATTTCAATTGTATTGCCTGAAAATAATAGAACTTACCGATTGAATAGTGCTAATGTTTTGCCTAGAATTGAAGTGGAAAACGAAATTGCCGATACCAGTTTCCCTATAAAAGCCGTTTTAACTATTCAATATATAGATACTGTTCTCAATAAATTTGAAACGGTTTACTCGGATAGTTTGTCCATTCCATTTTTGTTAAGCAACGAAATTAGAACTTTGAACCTCAACAATAGCTTTAACTTTGCGAGTCAAAAATTAGGAAGGTATCAAGCGGTGTTGACAAGCCAATCTTCGCTAGATCAAATAAGTACCAATAACACAGTTACTTCTAGTTTTAGAATTGCTGAATCGGTTGGTTTAAACAGTTTGCAATTAAATGGTGTTTCTATAAATCCTAATCCAGCGAATACTGAGTTTGTTGTAAGTTTGTCATCAAGCCAATTTGAAAATGAAAATATCACGATGTACAATTGTTTCGGACAAGTTGTATATGAGCAAGTGATTAAAGGGAATCAAATTCGAGTTTCTACCCAACATTTAAGTTCAGGGATTTATTACATAAAAATTGGAAATGAATATAATAAGTTGATTGTTAGTCATTAATTTTATCATAAATTTGCAAAAATGATTCAAGCTATTCTGAACAATACAAGTCGAAATGTAGAAATTAAAGATTCTGAAATATTACTTAACGGAGAATTAAGGGAATTTGATTTTCAAGTAATTGAAAATCAGAAGTTTTTTCATGTATTATATCAAAATCAGTCTTTTTATTTTGAAATTGTAGGTTTTGATAGTGAGAATAAAGTCTACACAATAGCTTATCAAGGTCAGAAATTTGAAATAGGGATTAAAGATAGGTTCGATCAATTATTGTCGAGCATGGGATTAGATGCAGTTTCAAAGCCTAAAGTCAATGATGTTAAAGCACCAATGCCGGGATTGGTTTTGAGTATCAAAGTACATGAAGGTATGGAGGTAAAAAAAGGAGATCCAATTTTAATATTAGAAGCCATGAAAATGGAAAATATTATTAAATCACCTGTAGATGGAATTGTTAAATCCATCTCTGTTTCAGAAAAACAAGCCGTAGACAAAAATCAAACACTAATTAACTTTTAAATATGAAATCAAACATTAAAAAACTAAGCATTTTTACTATTGCAATTTTGTTATTATCGTCTTGTGGAAGTATATCAATCTCTCAAAAAAGGTACAGTAATGGACTTAACATAGATTGGTTTGCCGGAAAAGATAAAAAAGCAGAAAGTCCCAATGTGGCTAAGAAAACCAAAAGGATTAATCAAGTTGCTGTTTTGGAATCAATAGCGAATGAGGATGTACAAACCCAATCCAATGAATTCGTTTCTTCAGCACTTCCGACTGAATCTGTCGAGATTGATTTGTCGCAATCAAACACTAAAGGACAAGTAAAACAGCACAGAAGTAAGGTAAAAGTAAGTGCTAACAAAACACAAGAAAAGGTAGGTGTTAGTAAACTAAGTGCAATTAAAAGTTTGAATAAAATCAAAAAATCAGGGATTGCAAAAACGGATGACAATGTTAATATTTTATACTTAATTATGGCGTTTTTCCCAATTTTGTGTTTAATAGCAGTTTACCTTTATGATGGACAAGAGTTAACAACAAACTTTTGGGTTGATTTAATACTACATTTAACAATAATTGGTGCCATGGTGTTTGCAGTTTTAGTTGTTTTAGGAATAGTTTCTCTTTAGTATTATGACTATTACACAATTAGAATACCTTATAGCATTAGACACACACAGGAATTTTGTGAATGCAGCTGAAAGTTGTTTTGTAACACAACCAACTTTAAGCATGCAAATACAGAAGCTTGAAGATGAGCTTGGGGTAAAATTGTTTGACCGAAGTAAGCAACCTGTAGTTCCCACTCATTTAGGGGAAGCTATCATAACTCAAGCCCGAAATGTATTAAAAGAACATGGTAAAATCCTTGAATTAGTTCAAGATGAAAAAGGGGTAATTAAAGGAGATTTAAGAATGGCTTTAATTCCAACTATAGCGCCATACTTAATTCCTCGATTTTTAGTGCGTTTTCTCAATAAGTATCCTGATGTGAATTTGATTATAAATGAGTTAACAACAGAGCAAATTATTCAGCATCTAAAAAATGATCAATTGGATTGTGCTATAATGGCTTCACCTGTTAAAGACAAAAGCTTAAATGAGCAAACTTTGTATTATGAGGAATTTGTAGCTTATGTTTCAAAAAGTGATAGATTGTTCAAAAAGAATACCTTAAAAACGGATGATTTAGATTTAAAAGATATTTGGATTTTGACAGAAGGGCACTGTATGAGAAATCAAGTTTTGAATATTTGTGGTGAAAGAAAGAAGGATAACAATAAATCTAGATTCGAATACCAAACGGGAAGTATTGAAACCTTAAAAAGAATTGTAGAACAAGACGATGGCGTTACCATTCTTCCTGAATTAGCTATAATGGATATGAGCGACGAACAAATGGAGTTAGTTCGTTATTTCAAAGGACCTGAACCTGTTCGTGAGGTATGTATGTACACTCATAGAAATTTGGTTAAGAAAAAGCTTATCAAAACTATGGTTGATGAGATATTAGAATCTCTTCCCAATAAGATGAAAAAGAAAGATAAAAGAGAGATTATTTCTATTTAGTAAGAAATAGATTCAATTAAATCACCTTTTTCGTTGTAAGATTTCCAATTACCGGTTCTTTTTCCGTTTTTGTAATACATAACACTTCTAAGTGTTCCTTGTGCATCCCAAACTTTCCAAGTGCCATGTTTTAAATCATTTTTATAAAATGCAATTGATTCAATTTTGCCTGACTCGTTGTATGCTGTCCATTCACCATGTTTAAGTCCACTGTTGAATTTGCCGGTTTCTTTCAAAGAGCCATTCATGTGAAAAACTGAAAGGTGTCCGTCTTTAACTCCATCATTGATTTCATAGATGCTCTCGATTTGACCTCCTAAATAATAAGTTTCGTAGGATCCATTGAAGGCAGAACCATTAACATCAGTGAAAAAACCATTGTTGATATTGATTTCAGTTTGTGCATTTAATGCAATGAATGAGCTGAATAAAAACGATAAGATTAATAATTTCTTCATGGCTTGTTAATGATTTATTAACAAAGGTAATAAAAAATTTTATCTTTTCTCTAAAATTATTTTAGAATTTTTTGAATTAAGCTGGATTTGCTTTGATTTATAAGAGATATAATCTACGACAATATTACTTTGATTGTTGAGCAAATGTGAGGGAATGTGACATTCTCCTTTGGAATTTGTATAGTAAACTTCATTAGTGCCATTAATGGTTATTTTAGCACCAGAAATCATCTCGTTGTTTGTGTCTAGTATTTTGATGATAAAATTTTGTTGCTCTATTTTTTCAGCGGAAAGAGTTCCGATTACAAAACTTAGAAACATTATAACAATTATTTTTTTCATCGCTACAAATTTGAGCAATGAAGGTTACAGTAAATTAAAGCCAATATTACCATTTTGTTAAGTTTTGTAGAGTTGCTTAATTTGGAATTAATCCATTGTTTATTGGTTTTACCTCACTTTTAGCGATATTTCAAGGCTTATATTGCTAACTTAAATTTCACTAATAGTTAAGATAGAATTAATATAGTAAGGTCAATTTTGCACCATGGATTTTCATAAAAAAATTGCTTTTCTTGTTTTAGCAAATATCTTGTTTTTTTCTACACTGTTAAATGCACAAACAACTGGCGGAATTAAAGGTAAATTAATAGATTCATCCAAGGTTGAAACAATACCAAATGCCAGTATTATTATCCAAGGAACAAGCAGAGGCGTTTCTAGTAATGCTAGTGGTGAATTTGAAATTTCTAAATTAAAACCAGGAAAATACAATATTATAATAGCTTGTATCGGTTATGAAACAGACACTATATTTAATGTAGACGTTTCCACAAGTGTAGTTAATGTTGGCAATGTGTTTTTAACTACGTCATATCAATTGTTAGGAGGTGGAGGTAAAGCTGTAGCACGAAAAACAAATTCCATAAAAGCGGGTATTCAAGAAATTAAAAAATCTGAAGTTGTTGCGAATAACATCACCTTTGAACAACTTAAAAATTCTCAAGATAACGATGCGGCAAAAGCAGCTGCTAGAGTTCCCGGTGTTACACTTATAGAGAATAGGTTCATTATGCTTAGAGGGTTAAGCCAACGTTATAACAGTGTACAAATAAATGGTATTAATGCGCCAAGTACTGAGGTTGATAGACGTGCCTTCTCTTTTGATTTAATCCCTTCTAGTATGTTGGATAAAATGATGATTTACAAATCTCCTTCTTCTGACTTAGCTAGTGATTTTGCGGGTGGTGTAATTAAAATTGGTACTAAAAGTAATGTTGAACGTGATTTTATCTCATTCGGATTAGGGGTAGGCTTCAGAGTTAGAACAACATTAGCTGCTGCACAACATAATAGTGTTGGTTCTGCAACAGATTATTTAGGTTTTGATAACGGTACAAGATCTTTGCCTGATGGATTCCCAAGTTCCATTGCAGGTTTTAATACTTCACAGTCTATTCAATATGGTAAGCTATTAGAAAATAATTATAGTTTAGAAGAAGTTAGGTCGCCTCTTGATTTTAGTTGGTCTTTAAGCCAAGGAAAAAATTGGAAGATTAAAAAAATGAAGTTGTTTACCACGAACAGTTTCAACTATTCAACAAGCTACCAAAAAAACATCACCAAAAGATACCGTTACCAAAACGACCAAATTGAATATGTTAGACAAATGTTTAATTACAGTGACGAGAACTTTGCAGTTGAAACTAAAATTAGTGCTTTGAGTAATTGGATTCTTAAAATCAATAAAAACCATACGATTGCTTTCAAAAACATTTTCAATCAAATTGGAGAAAACGAAACAACCATCAGAACAGGTGTCAATCCAACCGAAAGACCACAAGATGAGTTTAAAAATTATGGATTTCATTACACTTCAAGAAGAATTTATTTTAGTCAAATTGAAGGTGATTTAAAGAATAAAGAAAAAAACAGTAATCTAAATTATGGATTAGGTTTTAGTAATGTTAGAAGAAATGAGCCCGATTATAGACGTTTTAGAACCTCAAGAATTATTGGTTCAGGAGAAGCGTTTACGTTAATAGACCCTCCAAGTGCAAGTTTGTTTGATGCCGCTAGATTTTATTCATTGTTAAATGAGAATACAGTATCGGGAACAATTCAATATGATAAGTCTTTCAGAACAGTATTAGATTCTGCCAATGATTTGAAATTGAAAGTAGGCGCTTATGTTGAAAATAAAAGCAGAAGTTTTGATGCCCGTTGGTTAAGTTATACTTATGTGGGAAATCCAAATTTGAAAAATGATTTTTTAACTCAATCTATTGGGGAGTTATTTAAAGTAGAAAATATTAATAATGTTTCTGGATTTAAACCCAATGAAGGAACCAATCCTAATGACAAGTACAGAGCAAATAATCAATTATTAGCTTCATTTGTAAATGCTTCTATACCTTTTGATAAGTTTAAATTTAATTTGGGTGTAAGAGCTGAATATTTTAATCAGTCTTTAGAGAGTGCCGACCAAAATGGCCCAATTGATGTTTCATTAGTTAATTTTAATATATTGCCCTCTATCAACACTATTTATTATGTGAATGACAAAAATCTATTTAGGTTGGCTTATGGTAAAACAGTTAACCGTCCTGAGTTTAGAGAATTGGCTCCTTTTGTTTATTATGACTTTATGTATGATGTAAACATTGTAGGTAATCCAGACTTGAAATCATGTTTGATTGATAACGTTGATTTTCGTTTCGAAAAATATCCAAGTAGTTCTGAAACCATTAGTTTAGGATTGTTTTATAAACGTTTTATAAATCCAATTGAGAATTATGTTGTTCCAGTTGGGTTAAGTCAGCAGTTTTCATTGAATAATGCAGAAAGTGCAACAAACAGAGGTGTTGAGTTTGAATACAGAAAGTCTTTAGAAAACGATTTTCAAAATAGTTTCTTAAAGAAAATTTCAATGAATATCAATGCTTCTTATATTTTGAGTAATGTTGATTTGGGAAGTGATAGCACCTTGAGTCAAGACAGAACAAGACCGCTTCAAGGACAATCGCCATACATTATAAACATGGGATTACTTTATGATGATAATAAAAAAGGTTTGACGGTCAATGTGTCTTACAATATTTTTGGAGAAAGAATAGCTTACGTTGGAAACGATATTTTCCCAACTGTTTACGAAATGCCAAGACATGCGGTTGATTTAACCGTTGTTAAAGAATTTTCTAAACGTTTTACTATGAAATTTGGTATTAGTGATTTGTTGAATTACAAAACACAATTGTGGCAAGATACTGATGGTAATGGTAAAATTGATATGAAAACCAATAGAACAGATCACGAAATTATGTCATTCAGAAGAGGTCAATTGATTAACGTAGGATTGTCATATAAAATTAAGTAATGAATAGATTATATATAATTGCATTAATAGCTTTTTTTAGCGCTTGTTCCAATTCAAAACAATCAACTTTGATAGAGGATTATGCACAAGACAAAGATTCTTTAATGATGCAAATAGTGCCTTTTATTGCCAAATTACACGATAGTATTTCTAATCAAGGCAGATTTTTAGATAAAAACAGGTCTTACATGGAAAGTCATATTATTGAACGCCAATATCAATGGTTGAATTTTTATACAGACAAAGACAGTTGGAGTTATTTTCAAGTGTCTAGGTTAGAACCAAGTTTGAAAAATGATAAGTTTTCTGCTATTTGTGGTCGATTTAAGATGAATGCAACAAATTCAGTTGATTCTTCATCTTTTACTGAAATCTATTGGACTTGGAAAATGAGAGAAGAGCAACTTAAAGTTAAGTCAAGTAAATTGTTTGATTTGGTGATTAATAAGCAGTCTATCCTGCCATATCAATATCCTCAAGCTAACGAAGATTGGATTGAGTTCCCAAGCGACAAGGTTTATTATGATTCCAATACCAAAACTTGGAAGGTGAAATAATTACCTCTTTTTCCATTTAATTCCACAACCAATTGCTTTAGTGGTTTTAGTTTCTATGTCATTGTTTTTAAGCAATGTATTAACTGCTTCCTCAACATATTTTCTTTTAACCTCTTTGGGATTTTCGTAATTATCATCAATAGCCCCTATGTATTTTACAACCCAATTGTTTTTCTCTTTTTTAAGTATAAATACGTGAGGTGTTTTGTTTGCTCCATACATTTTTGCTATTTCTTGAGTTTCATCTAACAAATAGGGGAAGGTAAATCCTTTCTCTTTGGCCCTAATTATCATTTTAGAATAAGAGTCTTCAGGATAAGCCAAGGAGTCATTCGAATTGATAGCAACAACGGGATAACCTTTTCGTTTGTATTTTTTGTCTAGGGTTATAATTCTGTCTTCGTATGCTTTCGAATAAGGACAGTGGTTACAAGTGAAAATAACAATGGCTCCTTTTGCTCTTTTTAATGATGAAAGTGAAAAAATGGTGCCATTTGTGTTTTTTAGACTAAAATCTACAGCTATAGACTCAGGTTCATAGGGGTTGGTTATGTGCTGAAATGAAAATAAGGAAATACTTGAAAAGGCGAGAATGTAAAAGGCTTTTTTCATGTTACAGTTTTTCTTGAGTTAAAAGCGAGCGTAATTGTTCGTAACTGTCAAAAGAACCCTCATGAACGCTTTTTGAATTTGTTTTAATGACCAATGTAAAAGGAATGGATCCCTGCCATCTTGAATCTACATTTTCTATAAAAGTATTCGTGTTTGTTAGGGTTGCTAAGTAATGATTCCCCTTAATTTGGTAGTGCTTGATTAACCATTCAGCCGATTTTTTAGCCTTTTTATTGTCAAGAGAAATAGAGATAAATTGGTAAGTGCTGTCCATGTTTGCTTGAGCTTGTGCAAAGAAAGGTAGTTCCTCTACACATGGCTTACACCATGATGCCCAAAAATTAATAACGATGGTTTTTCCAGTATCGGCTTTTAGCTGAGTAATGGTTGTTGCACTGTCTTGATTAATAACTTGGCAGGTTTGCGACCAAGCTGAAATGCCCGTAAAAAAGGTTGTTAATAATAAAATTGCGATTTTCATGTAAGAACAAAAATACAACTATAATAAGGGATTAAGCAAGTTTAAATTGCCGATTTGCGAAAATTGAGTATAAGATGCTAGTCGTTTAAAGTGGTAAAATACTAAAAAAAGGGACCTCTTTTCAGATGTCCCTTTTTGGGATTTAAATTAAGGTTAAAATTACATGCTCATTGTTCCAAGAACACTGTTCATGTTTCTAACGGCATCAGCCGATTTGTTGAATGCTTCTTTTTCAGAATCCGTTAATTTGTAATCAACGATTTCTTCCCAACCGTTTTTGCCAATAACAACAGGCACCCCTAAGCAAATGTCGTTTTGACCATATTCGCCTTCTAGGTAAACGCAACAAGGCATTACTTTTTTCTCGTCTCTAACGATAGCTTCAACCAATGCAGCACCTGCAGCTCCTGGAGCATACCATGCACTTGTGCCTAAAAGGCCTGTAAGTGTAGCACCACCAACCATTGTGTCGGCAGCAACTTTGTTAAGCGCCTCTGGACTTAGTTTTTCAGAAACAGGTAAACCGTTAATTGTAGCAAGTCTAGTTAATGGAATCATTGTAGTATCACCGTGACCGCCAATTACAACACCATGAATGTCGTTAGTAGATGCGCCTGTTGCAAGAGATAAATAACATTTAAAACGTGCACTGTCCAAAATACCACCCATACCAATGATTCTGTTTTTAGGCAGACCGCTTGATTTAAGAGCTAAATATGTCATAGTATCCATAGGATTACTAATTACGATGATGATTGCATTTGGAGAATGTTGTAAGATATTTTCAGTTACAGATTTAACAATACCTGCGTTAATGCCAATAAGTTCTTCTCTTGTCATACCCGGTTTTCTAGGTATTCCACTGGTAATTACCACAACATCAGAATTGGCTGTTTTGGTGTAATCGTTAGTGCTTCCAACAATACGGGTGTCAAAACCTAGTAAAGAAGAAGTTTGAAATAAATCTAAAGATTTACCTTCACTAATTCCTTCTTTAATGTCCAATAATACTAGTTCAGAACATAATTCTTTGCGTGCAATGTTGTCTGCACATGTTGCGCCTACGGCTCCGGCTCCTACAACTGTAACTTTCATATTTATTATTTAATTATTAATGTAATTTTTGGCAAAGGTAACGTTTTATTTTAATAAAAAACAGACCAGAAATGACAGTTTTTGGTCATTTATTTCATTTTTATTGCCGTTTATAAATAGTTCAAAATCATAATTTTTAGTTAAAGAAAATAAAAGCTTAACCTATAAATTTGCAACAATGAATAGTAGTAAAATTGTTAACGATCCCGTTTATGGATTTCTTACCATTCCAAGTGCTTTGATTTTTGAATTAATTGAACATCCTTTTTTTCAAAGATTAAGGAGGATAAAACAACTTGGTGTAACGGATTTTGTCTATCCTGGTGCTACTCATACTCGCTTTCATCATGCTTTGGGAGCACTTAATTTGATGGTTAAGGCAGTGGAAACCCTTAAGCAAAAAGGGGTTAAAATTACGGATGCAGAGTCGGATGCGCTGTATGCAGGAATATTGCTGCACGACATAGGGCACGGTCCATACAGTCATTCTTTGGAGAATTCAATTATTGAAGGTGTTGCCCACGAACGAATTTCCTATTTGCTGATGAAAAAACTAAACGAATCTTTTGATGGAAAGCTAGATTTAATGATTTCAATATTCAGTAATCAATACAAAAAGAAGTTTTTATACCAATTGATTTCAGGTCAGTTGGACATGGATCGCTTAGATTATTTAAGTAGAGATAGTTTTTTTACAGGTGTTGTTGAGGGGCAAGTTGGGGCAGAAAGAATTATCAATATGTTGAATGTTGTAGGGGATGAATTGGTGGTTGAGGAAAAGGGGATTTACAGTATAGAAAAATTTATTATTGCCCGACGAATGATGTATTGGCAAGTGTATTTGCATAAAACAGTTGTTGGGGTTGATGTGATGCTCATTCAAATAATGAAAAGAGCTAAGTTTTTAGGACTTCAATCTTTGTTAAAGGAGCCAATTTCACCGGCATTACATTATTTTTTAAACCATACAATCAGTGTTGATGCAATAGAAAATAATGAAGAGGTCTTGAAATGTTTCATTCAATTGGACGATTCGGATATTTTAAATGCAATTAAACAATGGCAATTTTCAGACGACAAAGTTTTGAGAATACTAAGTGAGAGTTTTATTAATAGAAAGTTGCCAAAAGTAATGGTTTCTGACAAACCAATTCCTCAAGAAGAGATAGAGAAAATTAAAAAAAGCACCATTAAAAAGTTTAAAATCAAAGAAGATGAGGTGTCTTATTTTGTAAATCACAGTATTATGAAAAACGATGCTTACAGGGTTGATAAGTACAATGGGATTAAAGTTTTGAAAAAAAATGGCGAGGTTTTGGATGTTGCCGAGGCCAGTGATAATTACACATTGAAGGCTTTAAAGGACACTGTAAAAAAATATTATTTAAGCTTTTATCGTTAAATTGTATCTTCGCAGCTTTGTATGGTTCAGATAACAGCAGAAATTATAGCACAACTAATTGGTGGAAAAATAGAAGGTAACCCTTCTGCAACTGTTACTCGTGCCGGAAAAATAGAAAGTAGTACCTCTGAAGATATTAGCTTTTTAGCAAACCCTAAATATTCTCATTTTTTATTTGAAACAAATGCTTCAATAGTTATTGTTTCAAATGATTTGGTGATAAATCAACCTATAAAAGCTACATTAATTAGACATTCAATGCCCTATTATGGTTTTTGTATGGTTCTTAATCAGTTTTTTAATCCCCATGTTAATAGAGTAGGTATTGATAGCACTGCTATTATTCACCCTTCTGCTCAAATAGGTAAGGATGTGTACATTGGACCTTACGTTGTTGTTGAAGAAAATGCAACAATTGGAGATGGTGCTCAATTGTATGCTCATGTTTTTGTGGGCAGAAATGCACATGTAGGTACAAATACAATTCTCTATTCTAGTGTTTCTGTTTATTCAGAATGCTTGGTTGGTAATCATTGCATTATTCATGCAGGAACAGCTATAGGTTCAGATGGATTTGGATTCGCTCCAACTCCTGATGGTTCTTACGCTAAAATACCACAAATAGGAAATGTTATCATAGAAGATAACGTGGAAACTGGAGCCAATTGTTGTATAGATAGAGCAACAATGGGAAGTACAATACTAAGAAAAGGAGTAAAGTTGGACAACATGGTTCAAATAGCCCACAATGCTGAAGTTGGTGAAAATACCGTTATTGCAGGATTGAGTGGTGTAGCGGGAAGTACTAAAGTTGGAAAGCAATGTGTTATTGGAGCACAAGTTGGTATTGTAGGACATATTACAATAGCTGATGGTACTCAAATAGGAGGTCAGTCGGGTATTCCTAAGTCAATATTAGAACCCAATCAACAGTTTATCGGTTCTCCGGCAATGCCTGTAAAGGAAGCCTTCAAAAGTCAAGTTTTACAAAGAAATTTACCTGCTCTTGAAAAAAGAGTAAGGGAATTGGAACAAATTATAAAAGAATTAAAAAAAGCATGAAACAAACTACCCTAAAACAAGCGGTTACTATTTCAGGTGTCGGATTACATACTGGTGCGAATGTAAATTTAACATTTACCCCAGCTCCAATCAATCATGGATACAAATTTCAAAGAATAGATGTTGAAGGTCAACCAATTATTGAAGCTGATTGCGATTTAGTTGTTGATACATCTAGAGGAACAACTTTGGAAAAAAATGGAGTTAGAGTAAGCACTGTTGAGCACGCATTAGCCGCTTTAGTTGGTTTAGAAATCGACAATGTTCTATTGCAAATTGATGGTCCCGAAATGCCTATTATGGATGGCAGTTCATACCCTTTTATTGAAAAGATTTTAACGGTTGGGATTGAAGAACAAGATGCCGAAAGAGAATATTTTGTAGTTCCTAATAACATTCATTACAGTGATGCCGAAAATCAAGTTGAAATGGTTGCCATGCCATTAGACGATTATAGACTTACCGTAATGGTGGATTATAACAGCCCTGTTTTGGGAAGTCAACACGCTACAATTACTAATTTATCTGAATTTCAATCGCAAGTTTCTTCATGCAGAACCTTTTGTTTTTTACATGAACTGGAAATTATGCTCAATAACAATTTGATTAAAGGGGGAGATTTGAACAATGCAATTGTTATTGTAGACAGAGTGGTGGAAGATGCCGAAATGGAGAGATTGGCAAAGGTTTTTAACAAGCCGAAAGTGGAAGTTAGAAAAGAAGGTATTTTAAACAATGTTGAATTGCGTTTTCAAAATGAACCTGCAAGACACAAATTACTTGACTTGATTGGAGATTTGGCTTTGGTTGGAATGCCTTTAAAAGCTCAAATAATGGCAGCAAGGCCCGGACATGGAAGTAATGTTGCTTTTGCTAAGAAAATAAAAGCATTAATTAAAAAGTCAAAGAAAAAACAAGCAAACGAAGCGCCGATATACAATCCAAATCAAAAAGCAATTTTTGAATACAAAGACATCAATCGTTTTTTACCACATGCGCATCCATTTTTATTGGTAGATAAAATCATAGAAAAAAGTGAAAAAGAAATTATTGCGGTAAAAAATGTAACGGGCGACCAATACTTTTTTGCGGGTCACTTCCCTGGAGATCCTATTATGCCCGGAGTTTTACAGTTAGAAGCCATGGCACAAGCTGGTGGAATTCTAATATTAAGTGAAGTGCCAGATCCTGAAAATTATGCTACTTATTTCATGAAAATAGACAATGCTAAATTCAAAGAAAAAGTAGTTCCTGGAGATACGCTGGTGATGAAAATGGAGTTGTTAGAGCCAATCAGAAGAGGTATTTGCTTAATGAGAGGTAGAGCTTATGTAGGAGAAAAGTTGGTAAGCGAGGCAGAAATGATGGCTCAAATTGTTAAAATTAAATAATTGATTAGGGGATAGCTTAATAAATATTGTAATACAAACATATAAAACAATGATACAACCATTAGCATACGTTCATCCAAGCTCTAAAATTGCAGAGAATGTTGTCATAGACCCATTTGTTACTATTCATAAAAATGTTGAAATTGATGAAGGATCTTGGATTGGTTCTGGCGTTACCATTTTTGAAGGTGCCAGAATTGGTAAAAATGTTAAAATTTTTCCAGGGGCAATCGTTTCAGCTATTCCACAAGATTTGAAATTTGATGGAGAAGATTCTTTAACCATCATCGGAGACAATACTGTAATTCGTGAGTGTGTTACTTTAAACAGAGGAACGAAAGACAGAGGCAAAACAGAGATTGGTAAAAATGTGTTGATTATGGCCTATAGTCACGTTGCACACGATTGTGTTATAGGAGATAATGTAATATTAGCAAACAGTACCCAAGTAGCTGGACACGTGGTTGTAGGAGAATATGCTATACTTGGTGGTGCCACTTTGGTTCATCAGTTTGTGCATATTGGAAAACATGCCATGATAAGTGGAGGTAGTTTGGTGAGAAAAGATGTTCCACCCTATACCAAAGCTGCAAGAGAACCACTTAGTTATGAAGGGGTAAATTCAATCGGTTTAAGAAGAAGAGGTTTCCCCAGTGATAAGATTGCGGAGATACAAGAAATATACAGAACATTGTATGTTCGAGGCTTAAATAATGCAAAAGCAATCGCTGAAATCGAAGCAAACATGCAAGCAACTCCCGAACGTGATGAAATATTGTTGTTTATTAAAAACAGCGACAGAGGAATCATGAAGGGTTACATCTCTAAATAAGTCATTACTTATTAATGGATAATCTTAAAGTCGAAAATATAGGGAAACACTATCTTTCTCAATGGTTATTCAGAAACATCTCATTTAATTTAAATACGGGCGAAAGTATCGCCATAACAGGTCACAATGGCAGTGGAAAATCTACTCTATTGCAAATTGTGTATGGGTTAGTTCAACAGTCTGAAGGCAACGTTTTTTTTAATGAAAAAAGTATTGAGAAACCTGAATTGGTTTTTTCTATAACGACACCTTCACTTGAATTGCCAATGGATTTTTCAATGAATGATATTCTTAAATTGTACCAATCCTTGAGTAAAATAAGTATGGATTCAGATGTTTTTGGATTGCAGTCTATGTTTTCCAATAAGCAAATGAAGCAGCCTTTAAAAAACTTCTCTTCGGGTATGTTACAGCGTTTCAAAACAGCATTATGTCTTTATTCGGACAGCCCGATATTGTTGTTAGATGAACCTTTGAGCAATATGGATTCAAACGGTGAAAAATGGTATCAAAATTGTATAAATGAAATTAAAGAAAACAAAATAATTTTGTTTGCAGGAAATCAAAAAAATGAAATTGAATTAGCAACAAACCTCATTGAAATTGTATGAAAATAACATTTAGTTTAATAATAGCCTTTTTCTCTATGTCTGTAATGGCACAACTTTCTGACAAGGAGGTAAAAAAACACCAAAAGAAGGTTTTAGAGTCACTTGAAAAAAAGAAAGGTATCAGCAGTTTGGATACTTTGTTTTGTAAAGGCAAACCCAATGCACTTGTTAATGTAATCAGTAAAAGTTTTTTATTAGGGGCCGAAGAGCAAACGATACAAGGATTAGAGAATAAAAAAGACTATATAATCATCTCATTGAAAAATTACAAGGATCAAAATCAAGTGGTTAGATATTACCATCATTATCAATTCCCTGGTTTGAGAATGCAATGTGATGTTCCTTCAGAAATTGGGAGTTTGGATGTTTACGAGACTATTTGTAAATTTCAGTTGTTAAATGAAAATGGTTTAGATACGATGAGGGTAGAATTGTTTACCGTTTTAAAAGGGACAATAAATCCTAGCAATAGTGTTTCTGTCGATCAAAATAGGGTAAATGCAGCCCAACAAGATATAAACAACTACAATGTAATAGTGCCAAGAAATAAACAATCTTTTTTAATGTTTTTGGGAGATAATATTCAACAAGACAGCAAAATGATTGGTTCGATAGTAAAGTCGACTATCAATGGGAAAGACGGATTACTAACACAGTATTCTGTGTTTAATTCGGTGGGGGCTATGATATGTACGGCAACTGAAAAAACATTTATGTCACATGAATGGAATTTGTTGACATACAAAAATAACAGGTTTAATACTATTACCTCATCTATTGGTCAAGACAAAGAAGATATTGTTAAATTCCTAATTGAAAATGGTTTTTTATAGGACAAAAAAAAGCTACCCAAGGGTAGCTTCTTCAATAGTTGTAGTAGGGTGATTAATCACCTCCAGTTTCGTTGATATTGCCAAACTCTTGATTTTCTCTTGGTTTTGCAACAGTTACGATCATTTTTCGACCACTTAGGTCTTGACCATTTAAGGCTTCAATTGCCCTTAGACCGTCTTCTTCGTTTGCCATTTCAACAAAACCAAAACCCTTGCTTCGCTTGGTTTCTTGGTCTCTAACGATTTTGGCTCCAATGACTTCACCGAATGGTAAAAAAGAATTCTTTAATTCTTCTGTTCGAAGTCTGTAGTTTAAATTTCCAATGTAAATTCTCATTTCAATAAGCAGATTAATTTTAATGTTCAAAAACAAAACTAATCAAATGAAAATAATTTCCAATAGTTTTTTTTAAAAAAATAGAATAACGCTGTAAATCAGTTGTTTAAATTTATTTTTTAAGTCCTTATTTAGGATTTTATACCCAAAATAGGTGGTTAAACAATCAATAGTTAAAGAAGTTTTAATAAAGGTCACACTACTTTGCTTGTGATGCGTTTAAATGGTTTTTAATTAACAAAAGTAAATAGTTGCGGTGCTCTTTGGTTTCTCCGGTTGATGTAGCATTTGAGGTTTGCAACATTTTTTGAATGTTGGAAATTTGACTACTTACTTTTGATTGTGAGAGTAAGTCGTAATTGCGACTGTTACAAACGTCAATTAACATGTTTACATATAGAATTTGTAAGTTTTGTCTTGATGAATTAACAGAACCTTGTAAGTCTGCTTGAAAAATTGATTGGGTCAAATCTTTTAAAACATCACTCAAATTGTAAGAGTTGCCATATAATTTTGAATCACTTATTCTTTTTAATGTGCTTGGGTGAAGTAAATGAGAAAGAACAGATCTTTGCATGTTTAGTATTCTATCGTGAATTTTAGGGTCTTCGCCGCTAGAGAAGAACCCAAATCCTCTTCTTTGTTGTTGTAACAAAGAAATTAGTTCCCCATTAAATTCTAAAGCTTGAGGAGCAAACAAATAGTCATTTAACCATTTTATTGCATTTTTTTGAACTTCAATTGGCGCAGGTTCAAATGGTTTTTTAGTGCTTTTTTGGTTTGTAAATGAACGGTCAACATAAACACCTCCAATGTATCTAGAAACAACACCAGCTTGTACACTCCATTCGCCTGTCAAAATTAAAAATTTTGAACGAAGAGCTTCGTAACTTCTGTTGTCTGAGCCATAGTTTTGGTGAAGAGTGCTTAAATTTCTTTTGATTAATTCTACCCTTTCTTTTGCAAAACCAATGGCATCACTGCTTAAGTCGCCAATCATAACTCTTGGGTCAATCCCTTTTCCAGGATTACGCATATCATCGGCATCGTTACCAAACGTTAATTGAGGTTCTGTACTTCTGTTCAATATTGAACTTAATCTTTTTTGTTCTTTAATTGAATCTGTTTCTTGAAAATAACCAAACTCAATAGCCCACATGTCATAAGGGCCTGGTTTTTGGGTGTAATAATGGGTGGTTTGGTTAATTCTATTGCTGAAATTAACTGCTGGATAGTCCATTACACTTCCAATTAGTCCAATTTCTTCTATTTTCTTAATGTTATACAAGTCCTCAACAGAGTGAAGTTGGGAAGCTTTCATGTTGTGATTTAATCCAAGAGTATGACCAACTTCGTGAAGAATCAAATAGTAAAGACCTTGTTTTAACAACTCATCTTTTTGTTTTTGGGTTGATTCCAAATTATTAGGCAATAGAGCATCTCCTAATAAATTTTGGTTGTGTAGGATATCATCAACCCCACAAAAATGGTGATGATCTTCATTGTCTGTTAATCCCAATATATTTTGATTTTCAAATGCTTTTTGAGATTTTAATCTGTTGGTAATAAAAACCCATTCTAGCATAATATCAGCGCCTAGAATTTCTCCAGTTCGTGGGTTTACAAAGCTTGGACCATATCCGCCAAATGGAGGTTCAGGACTGCTTGTCCATCTTAGTACATTGTATCTTATGTCACCTGCATCCCAATCGCAAACGTCGGGTTGTTCGTTTATTTGAATGGCATTTTTAAATCCTGCTTTTTCAAAAGCAATATTCCATTGAAGAATGGCCTCTTTTATAATAGGACGAATTTCAACAGGAGTAGTATTTTCTATCCACCAAGTAATAGGTTTTACAGGTTCAGACAATGCGGCATTAGGGTCTTTTTTTTCTAAATTCCAACGGTGAATTAAATCTCTGTAGTTGATACCATCGGTAGTAGTCATATTATTTGTTTGGGTTGTGAAATAGCCAACTCTAGGGTCGTCAAAACGAGGTTTGAAATTGTTTTTTGGCATTTCAATAAAGCTGTGTTGAAGGTAAATCTCAATATAACGAGCGTCAGTAATTGCTTGAGATGGAGCACCTCTGCTTGCCGCGTTGTCATATACATACTTTACAACAATGTCGGAATTTTCGGGATAGTTTTTTATTTGATAGTAATGTGTTTTGGGTTTGCTTAAGTTACCTAAGCCAAATCCAGTAAATCCTAACATAGGTCCACCTTGTTTGATTTGATATAGGGCTTCGGTCAAAAATAAGTTATCAGCTTCAATTAAATATTCAGTTCCATTTTCATTTTGTGCAATAATTTTTTCGCTAGCCATTACCGCATTAGAGATATTTGCATCGGCTGATTTGGCTAAGGCATGGTTTGGGTCGAAATAATAGGCTGTATTTTGAGTTACAAACTCAATTTGGTTAAAATATTTACTAATTTTAAAAACCTTATTATCTCTGAAAGTTCCTCTATTGTGACCTGTATTGCTGATTCCATTTTCAATGTAACTAAAGTAAATGAACTCTTTATTAAGTTGAGATTCTTTGATATGCATAAAAAGAGCACCTGTTGCTGTATCTTGATATAGGTTGAACAAACCTTCCAATTTTTTATAGCTTTTAATTTTATCTTTTATAAAATTAGATTTTGGCATCACCTTAACGGGTTCAGCATTTTTGTTTTTTTTATCTTTTTTTTGCGCAAATGTTGAATTGTAACAAACTGATAATGAAATAATTGATAGTATTACTACTTTAAATGACATATAATTGATTTTATAAAGTACAAGTTTATTGTAAAAAACTATGATTTTGTAAATTTTATTTACACAAATGTTCAAAGATTGAAATAAAAAGATTTTTTTTTCGTTTATTATAAAAAAAACTTATTTTCGTGCTTTGTAATTCACCAATAATGACACTTAATTTACGATTTTTCATATTATTTACAGCATTTAGCATACTCAGTTTATCTGCTCAGAAAAAGGAAGCATCTTTAGATTTCGGATTGTATTTAGGCGCTTCTAACTACATGGGCGACTTTACAAAGGGCTCAATGCCAGTTATGGGAGAAACAAAACCTGCAGGAGGTTTAGTCGCTAGATATAATTACGGGCCTTACTTGACATTTAAAGGAACTGCTTTATATGGAAGAATTGAAGGTGGTGATTATAATTTTTCAGACGATCCCGGTAGAAGAAGAAGAAACTTAAGTTTTAGATCAGACATCGTTGAGTTTTCTGTTCAAGGGGAGTGGAACATCAGAGGTTATGAAAATACGAGAACCTCTTATGCTTGGACTCCTTATTTATTTGGAGGAGTTGCTGTTTTTAGATTTAACCCCAAAGCGCAATTCAATTATATTGATGGATTACATGATCCTTCATTAAGGGTTCAAGATGGCGATTGGGTTGAATTACAACCACTAGGGACAGAAGGTCAAGAAACGACAAAATTTAATGACAAAAGAAGGTATTCTCTAACACAAGTTAGTATTCCGGTAGGCTTTGGTGCAAAATGGCAATTAGACGACCATTGGGCACTTGGATTTGAATTTGGTCTAAGAAAAACTTTTACTGATTATTTGGATGATGTTTCAACCATATATGTTGACGATATTATTGTTGGAGGAGCAAGTGGTCCTTTGGCACTAGCAATGAAAGACAGAAGTTTAGAAGTTAATGAAATGAAGTTTGAAAACAATGAAGCAAGAGGTGGTTCTGGTGGGAAAGATTGGTACATGATGACAGGTATTACCATAACATATAGAATCTTAGGAGGACGTCAACCTTGTTTCAATTTTTAAATAAATAGCTTATAGACAAGAACTCTACTAAGTGAAATTTATTAAATCCATTTTGTTCATAGTGTTAATAACAACACCACTAATTGCTTTTTCTCAAAAATATAGAAACGGAAAAAGCGAGTGGGGGATTTTTATTGGGGGAAGTAATTACTTTGGTGATTTAGCACCTGAAATTGTTTTAAAAGAAACCCAATTGTCATACGCTTTATATTATAAATTCCACCATTCTCGTTTTTTTACAAGTCGTTACCAGTTTGCAAAAGCTAGAATATCAGGAAACGATTTGAATTTTCAAGCAAATTCTTACCGCAATTTGTCCTTTACAAGTAACATCTATGAGTTGTCTTATTTTACAGAATTTAATTTCAAACCATTTGGAATAAATGTCAGGGATGAAAAAGAAACTTTTTTTATTTTTACAGGATTTAATCTATTTTTATTCAACCCTCAACGAGAACTAAAGAGTGGAGAACCTTTGAATCTTCAAGAATTTGGTACAGAAGGGCAGGTTATAAATAACGAAAAAAAATACTCATTAATACAACCGGCTATTACATTAGGTTTTGGTCATAAGTTCAATATAGGGCGCCGTTATGTAGTTGGAACAGAGGTTGGTTTTAGAAAAACATTTACAGATTATCTTGATGATACTAAAGGGAATTATGCTTCTTATCAATTGATTGCAGAACAACAAGGTCAAAATGCGGCTTATCTTTCACAAGGTCAAACAATCAACAATCAAAGGCCTATTCAAGCTCAAACAATGAGGGGGGATGAGCATTTAAAAGATTGGTACTTTATGTTTGGAATAACACTATCAAGAAGAAAAGTAAATTTACAACCCTGTGCCTCTCAGTAATAAACAATTGATAAAATAGAATTACATTTGCCCAATCATTAATGGTAGAAAATATTTTAGAACAAATAGACGTTAATAAATTACCCAGTCATATTGCTATTATTATGGATGGTAATGGTAGATGGGCCAAAAAACGTTCTTTACCAAGAGTTGTAGGTCATGAATATGGCGTTAAGTCAGTGCGCTTAGTTGCTGAAACTGCAGCTAAGTTGGGTGTTAAACACTTGACTCTTTATACTTTTAGCAAAGAAAATTGGAATAGACCCCAATTGGAAGTAAAAGCTATAATGACTTTGTTGGTTAGAACGATTCGAAACGAGGTAAAAACACTTCAAAAAAACAATATCAGGTTAAGAACAATTGGGGATATTGAATCACTTCCTTCCGATGCATTAAGAGAACTAAAAGAAGCAATGGAGTTAACTAAAAATAATTCTAGGATGGATTTAATTTTAGCACTCAACTACAGTGCAAGATGGGATATAATACAAGCGACAAAGAAAATAGCGAAAGAAGTCCTCGATAAAACATTGGCTATTGATGAGATTGACGAAACTATAATTTCAAAAAATCTGAGTACTGCAAGTATGCCTGAACCTGAATTGTTGATTAGGACAAGTGGAGAATACAGAATAAGTAATTTTATGCTTTGGGAATTAGCTTATGGGGAATTTTATTTTACAGATGTTTTTTGGCCCGAATTTGATCAAAATGCATTCTACAAAGCAGTGTTGGATTATCAAAAAAGAGAAAGAAGATTTGGAAAAACAAGTGAACAAGTTAAATAAATTTACAAACAAACTTATTGTTTGTTGTTTGATATTATTAGGGGTTTCCAATCAAGCCACTGCGCAAGATACTTCTTTTATTAAACAATATATTCAATTGGATTATAACAAACCAACAGAATATACCATTGCCTCTATTGAGACGTTAGGAAATAAATACATTGATAAAAATTTAATTATACTTCAATCAAACTTATCTTTTAATCAAAAAATTAAAATCCCCGGCAATGAAATCTCTTTAGCTATTGATAACTTATGGAAACAAGATTATTTTTCAAATGTAGCCATACTAATAAAGAAAATTGAAGGAGATAAAATTCATTTAATTATTCAAGTGAGTGAAAGACCTCGTTTATCCAAATTTTCAATACGAGGAATAGGCAAGGCAGAAGCAAAAAGTTTAAGAGAAGAGCTTACCGTTAAAGCAGGAATGGTTATTAATGAAGATATGCTAAACCGCTTGAGACGAGAAATAAAAAAGCATTATTACAAAAAAGGATTTTATGGGGTCAAAATTGATTTAAAACAAGATAAGGAAGATACTTTACCCAATAAAGAAATTTTGAGAATTTTTATTGCCAAAGGTTCAAAAGTGAGAGTTCAAGACATAGAATTTGTGGGGAATAATGATTTAACAGATGCTGAACTTCGAGGAGCATTGTCAAAAACTATTAGAAAACGCAAAAAAATTAAACTTTGGAAGTCTTCAAAATTCATTGAAGAAAATTATATTGAAGATAAAAAAGGAATTTTAACCAAATACAACAGTAAGGGTTACAGAGACGCAACTATAGTGTTTGATTCCATTTATCAAATTAACGACAATCGTGTGGCTATTAAAATAAAGGTAAACGAAGGTCGACAATATAAGTTTAGAAACATATCTTTTACCGGAAATAACAAATACAGTAGTCAAGATTTGTCAAAAGTTTTAGGGATAAAAAAAGGAGATATTTACGACAATTCCCTTTTAGAAGAAAGAATGCAATCTAGTATAAATGGAACAGATATAGCCAGTTTATACATGGATGATGGCTATTTGTTTTTTGGCATACAAGCCGTTGAAACAAATGTGGAAAACGACAGTATCGATATTGAAATTAGGCTTAATGAGAGATCACAAGCGACCTATAATAGAATAATCATAAAAGGAAATACCAAAACGAGTGATCATGTGGTTCTAAGAGAATTAAGAACACGTCCAGGACAAAAGTTTTCCAAAAGCGATATAACACGTTCTTTAAGAGAGTTGTCTCAACTAGGTTACTTTGATCCACAAGCTATGGGTGTCAATCCAATTCCTAATCCGCAAGAAGGTACTGTTGATATAGAATATACAGTATCTGAAAAAGCAAATGATCAAATTGAATTATCTGGTGGTTGGGGTGGTAACAATAGAAACGGAAACTTTCAAAACGTAAATCCTCAATTAGTTCAACAAGGTGGATTTGGTGGTTTTGTTGGTACATTAGGGTTGACATTGAATAATTTCTCAACCAGAAAGTTATTTAAACCGTCTATGTGGAATCCACTTCCATCTGGCGATGGTCAAAGGTTGAGTATTAGAGCGCAATCAAATGGTTTGTTTTACCAATCTTATAATTTCTCATTGACTGAACCTTGGTTGGGCGGTAAAAAACCCAATTCCTTTACAACCAGTTTATACAGAACCAATCAATCATTTGATAGTAAAAAAAACAATGACCCAACCAAACAGTTTATTAGAATTACTGGAGCTTCAATATCTTTAGGAAAACGATTAAAATGGCCGGATGATTTCTTTTCAGCATTTTACTCATTAAGTCTTCAACAGTATGATTTGCAAAATGCGGGAGGTGCCTTTGGTTTACAAATAAACACAGGTAAAAGTAATAATTTGGAATTCAAATATGTAATTACAAGAAGCTCTGTCAATGAGCCTATTTTCCCAACTACAGGGTCAACTTATTCATTTAGTATCGCTGCAACACCACCTATTTCATTGTTAAGTAATAAAGATTATACAAAATTAAACGAAATAGAAAAGTTTAGGTGGATAGAATATCACAAGTGGAAGTTTGATGCAGAAAATTATAGTAAACTATTTGGAAAATTTGTTTTAGCAACCAAAGTTAGGTTCGGTTATTTAGGGTACTATAATAAAATTATAGGCTACTCCCCATTTGAACGATTTATGGTTGGGGGAAGTGGATTGAATAGTTTTGGGCAAATTGGAACAGAAATAATATCAATGAGAGGATATCCAGACCGAAGTATAACAGAAAATGCGGTAGGTTCATCCACAACTTCAGGGGCTACGATTTTCAACAAATACACTTGTGAGGTTAGGTATCCTGTAACTAATTCACCCAGTGCTTCTATCTATCTACAAACCTTTGTAGAGGCTGGAAATGCATGGGTAAATACAAGGAATTTTAATCCATTTGATTTGAAAAGAACAGCAGGAGTGGGGGTTAGGTTGTTTTTACCGATGTTTGGATTGTTGGGGCTAGACTATGCATATGGTTTCGATTGGAAGACCTTAAACAGAGGGTTGACAGACAAGCCGGCACAATTTCACTTTTTTATTGGGCAGCAATTTTAATCAAAATAATCAAGGAGAATTAGAGATATTTTAACCAAAGAAATAAGTTTTGGAAAAATAATTTTAAAACTATACCTTTGCAGTCCGTTTTTTAAACGCGTTCTTAAAAATGAATTTATTGAGAGAATATGATGTTGAGTTTGTAAAGCTCAAAGATGGTCTTCATTCATTTGAATTCAATTTAGAGGATAGCTTTTTTAAAGCGTTCAACAGTTCTTTGTTAGTGGATCATATCAAAGTTCATTTGGATTTTTTAAAGTCACCTTCTATGTTCACGTTAACATTCAAGATTGAAGGCGTTTTAAAATCAGAATGTGATCGATGTTTAAATGATATTTCTCTTCCCGTTCATGGTCAGTATGTTTTACTTGTTAAGATTACTGAACAGGAGTTAGAAGACCAAGATGATTTAATTTACATCAATCCTGCGGCGCACAAAATCAATGTATCACAACCTATTTTTGATTACATTCATTTGTTACTCCCAATTAAGAAAACTTGTACCGATGTAGGATTTAAATGTAATCCGGAAATCACAGGCAAGATTACCATGTTAATTGATGTAGACACCGTAGGCGATGATATACCGGACAGAGATACCGATGATGAAGAAGAAGAATAACATACAACGTAACCAAAAATAAAGTAAGAATATGCCAAATCCTAAACGAAAAATATCCCGAACCAGGAGAGATAAACGTAGAACTCACCACAAATTGGATAGCAGACAATTTATTGCTGACCCAACAACAGGTGACATTTCTTTATATCACCGTGTAAACCTTGAGACAGGTATGTACAGAGGTGTTAAGGTAATGAAAGGTCGTAACGACTAATTATCGACAAAGAGATGCGCATTGGAATAGATGCAATGGGTGGCGATTTTGCCCCATTAGAAGCTGTAAAAGGATGCATTGCTGCAAAGAAAATGTTTCCTCACATCACACCTGTGTTGTTTGGTCAACAAGATAAAATTCTTGAGTCCTTTCAACAATTAGGTGTTTCTGATTCTTTATTTGAAATTGTTCACGCACCTGAAGTAATTGAAATGGGTGAACATGCCACTAAAGCCATTTCTCACAAGAAAGGTTCTAGTATCAATATTGCATACAAACATCTTACAGAAAAAAATATCGAGGCTCTAATTGGAGCTGGAAATACAGGAGCTATGTTAGTAGGTTCTTTGTTTTCAGTTAAAGCAATTGAAGGAGTCCAAAGGCCAACAATTACCTCTATCTTACCAAAATTAGATGGAGGATTTGGTGTTTTATTAGATGTAGGAGCAAATGCTGATTGTAAGCCCGAAGTGCTAAACCAATTTGCGATTTTAGGTTCATTGTATGCTCACTATGTGTATGGAATTGAAAATCCTAAAGTTGCACTTCTAAGCATTGGCGAAGAAAAAGAAAAAGGTAACATTCTTAATCAAGCAGCTTATCCGCAGCTTGAAATGAATGACAGAATTAATTTTGTAGGAAATGTTGAAGGTCGCGATTTGTTTAATAACAAAGCCGATGTAATAGTTTGCGACGGATTTACAGGTAACATTGTATTGAAATTGTGTGAAGACTTTTATTACACATTTTCAAAATTAGGCGTAAATAACGACTATTTAAACCGTTTTAATTTCAGAAACTATGGAGGTTCTGCCATACTTGGTGTTAATGAACCTGTGATAATTGGTCATGGTATTTCCAAAGAAGATTCATTCTGTAACATGTTTAAATTGGCTATTGATGTAGTTAATTCTAAACTAATTGAAAAAATAAAGCAATCTTTTTGATTATTTTTCATAACTTATTTTTATTTTGCAACCCTATTACAAACATTACTGATTTTTAATGAGTAAAATTACCGCTGCTATAACTGCAATTGGAGGCTATGTTCCAGAAACAAAGTTAACCAACCTCGATTTGGAAAAGTTGGTTGATACCAATGATGAATGGATTACCTCAAGAACAGGTATCAAAGAAAGAAGGATTTTAAAAGAACCTGGAAAAGCAACCTCTGATATGGCTGTAGAAGCTGTGAATGAATTGCTTAGAAAAAGAGGTATTACCGCGGATGAAATTGATTTACTCATAGTAGCAACAATTACTGGAGATTTAGTTTTCCCTTCATGTGCCAATATAGTTTCTGACAAAGTTGGGGCTAAAAATGCTTGGAGCTTTGATGTTGCCGCTGCTTGTAGCGGTTTTTTATATGCCTTAGACACTGGCGCTAAATTTATTGAAACAGGCAAACACAAGAAAGTTGTGGTATGTGGTTTTGATAAAATGAGTGCCATTATCGATTATACTGATAGAAATACTTGTATCATTTTTGGAGATGGTGGAGGAGCTGTTTTACTAGAGCCTAACTACGAGGGATATGGTATTATAGATTCTATATTAAAATCGGATGGTAGTGGGAGAGAATTCTTGCACCAAAAAGCCGGAGGATCACTTAAACCACCTACTCATGAAACGATAGATGCAAGAGAGCATTATGTTTACCAAGAAGGTAAAACGGTTTTTAAATTTGCAACGACAAATATGGCAGAAGTTTCAACACAAATAATGGAACGAAACCACTTAAACTCAGACGATGTTACCTATTTATTAGCACATCAAGCAAATAAAAGAATCATAGATTATACCGCTGAAAAAATGCATTTACCAACCGAAAAAGTATTAATGAATATAGAAAGGTATGGTAATACAACCAGTGGAACATTGCCTTTATTGTTTTGGGATTACGAGAAACAATTTAAAAAAGGAGATAACTTAATTTTGGCAACCTTTGGCGGTGGATTTACATGGGGTAGTATGTACATCAAATGGGCATACGACAGTGAATAATATTAATTAAAAAAAGAATAAATAAATATACAACTTATGGATATTAAAGAAATCGAAAATTTAATCAGATTTGTGTCATCACAAAAAAATGTTGGTGAAGTCGAAATTGAAAAAAAAGACTTTAAACTAGTGATTAGAAAACCAGCTCAAAATGTTGTTGCAGCTCCACAATATATTCAAGCAACTGCAGTGCCAGCTCCTCAAATGACTGCACCTGCAGCTCAACAAACAATTGAAGCGCCAAAAGCAAATGCTGAAAATAGCGCACCTGCTGCAGCTGCTTCTAATTTAATTACTATAAAATCACCAATGATTGGAACATTTTATCGTTCTTCTTCTCCAGATAAACCATCTTTTGTTAATGTTGGTGACGAAGTAAAACCTGGTAAACCAGTTTGTATTATTGAAGCTATGAAATTGTTCAATGAAATTGAGTCTGAAGTAAGTGGTAAAATCGTGAAAGTATTAGTTGATAATGCAACTCCTGTTGAATACGATCAACCTTTATTTTTAGTTGAACCTAACTAGTTTTTAAATTATGTTTAAAAAGATATTAATTGCCAATAGGGGAGAAATCGCCCTTAGAATAATCCGTACTTGTAAAGAAATGGGTATCAAAACTGTGGCAGTTTATAGCACCGCTGATAAAGAAAGTTTACATGTTCGATTTGCGGATGAAGCCGTGTGTATTGGTCCTGCTCCTAGCAATCTATCTTACCTGAAAATTCCTAATATCATTGCAGCTGCTGAAATAACAAATGCTGATGCTATTCACCCTGGTTATGGTTTTTTGAGTGAAAATGCTAAGTTTAGTCAGGTTTGTAAAGACCATGGAATTAAATTTATAGGTGCTACGCCTGAGCAAATTAATGGCATGGGCGATAAAAGTAATGCGAAAGATAGCATGAAAAAAGCTGGTGTTCCTACTATCCCTGGAAGTGATGGCTTATTAAGTTCTGCTGAAGAAGGGGTTAAACTTGCTCAAAAAATCGGGTATCCAGTTATTATCAAAGCCACTGCGGGTGGTGGAGGTAGAGGTATGCGTATTATTTGGAAAGACGAAGAATTTGAAAAAGCTTGGGATTCTGCAAGAACTGAAGCTGGTGCTGCTTTTGGTAACGATGGTATCTACATGGAAAAATACATTGAAGAACCTCGTCACATCGAAATTCAAATTGCTGGCGACCAATATGGTAAAGTTTGCCATTTAAGTGAGCGCGATTGCAGTATTCAAAGGCGTCACCAAAAATTAATTGAAGAATGCCCTTCTCCGTTTATGACTCCTGAACTCAGAAAACAAATGGGGGAAGCTGCTAAAAAAGCAGCACAATGTATCAACTATGAAGGTGTTGGTACAGTTGAGTTTTTAGTAGATAAATACCGTAATTTCTATTTCATGGAAATGAATACCCGTATTCAAGTTGAACATCCTGTAACTGAAGAGGTAATCAATTATGACTTGGTAAAAGAGCAAATATTAATTGCGGCTGGTCAACCTATTTCAGGAAAAGATTACGAGCCATTCAAACATGCTATTGAATGTAGAATAAATGCGGAAGATCCATACAATAACTTTAGACCAAGTCCAGGTAAAATTATCAACTTTCATATTCCCGGAGGTCATGGTATTAGAGTAGATACTCATGCCTATGCCAATTATGTTATACCTGCCAATTATGACAGTATGATTGCTAAGTTAATTGTTAGCGCTCAAACAAGAGAAGAGTGTATTGTAAAGATGGAAAGAGCTTTGGAAGAATTCGTTATCGAAGGAGTCCACACTTCTATTCCGTTACAAAGACAAATAATGGCCAATAAAGACTTTAGAGAAGGAAACTTCACTACAGCTTTTATGAACACTTTTGAACTTAAGTAATATGAAACTAAAAGTCATTCAATTATTCTTTTTTATATTCATAATCAATGGATTGAGTGCACAAAATTTTGTAGGAAAATGGAAGGCCTCCCAAAGAGGTACTTCCTATTTCCTTGAAATAAACAAAGACAGTACTTTTTTATTGATAAAAGAAAAAGACACTTTAATAGGTAATCCAATGGTTTACCAAGACTCCTTAACAATATCTAAAATACAGATAGATACCACTGTTATTCCTCATCAAATAGATTTGTTAGTTATTAGCAATGACAAAAAAGAGAAAATTACAGTATTCAGTTACTTAGGTATTTACGAGTCGCTTTCTGCCGATCGTATCCGAATTAGATTCAATTTTGGACAAGGAGATAGGCCATTAGGTTTTTTCCCTAAAGGAAATACAGAAACGTTGATTTTTGTAAAAACCCCATAAACACAAAGAGATATTCACAATTGTAAACAAACAATCGTGTTAAAATTCTTATATTCTTGTGTATATTTGCTCACTTAAAATTTAATATTATTTATTCATGTGTGGAATTGTTGCATATATTGGAAGTAAACAAGCTTATCCTATTGTCATCAAAGGTTTAAAAAGACTAGAATACAGAGGTTATGACAGCGCAGGCGTTGCCTTGGTTCATGATGGTGAAATGAACTTATATAAAACCAAAGGAAAAGTGGTTGATTTGGAAAATGTTGTTTTAGAAAATGATACCAATAGTCACTTGGGAATGGGACATACCCGTTGGGCAACTCACGGTGAACCTAATGATGAAAATGCTCATCCACACCTATCACAATCAGGAAACTTAGCGGTAATTCATAATGGAATCATTGAAAATTACTCAACGATAAAAGAAGCCCTAATTAATAGAGGCCATCATTTTTTGAGTGATACGGACACTGAAGTTTTAATTCATTTAATAGAAGACATTCAAGACCATGAAAAAATAAGTATTGACGAAGCAGTTCGTCTTGCTTTGAATCAAGTGGTAGGTGCATACGCTATCGTAATTCTAGTAAAAAACGAACCTGCTAAGTTAATTGCAGCCAGAAAAGGAAGCCCACTTGTAGTTGGTATTGGCGAAGAAAAAGGAGAATATTTTATGGCTAGTGATGCTTCTCCTATTGTTGAATATACTAAAAATGTTATTTACCTAAATGATGGTGAAATTGCCATTGTAAAAGATGGTGAGTTAAGCATCAAAACTATTGATAACGTTACCAAAACGCCATTTATTCAAAAGTTAGAAATAAATCTTGAAGAAATTGAAAAAGGAGGGTATCCTCATTTCATGATTAAGGAGATTTATGAACAACCAAAGTCAATATTGGACAGTATTCGTGGTCGTTTGGATTCTTCTTCAGGAAGATTTGCCATGAAAAGCATTCATGAATATGAAGACAAACTTAGAAATGTAAAACGTTTAATTTTGATAGGTTGCGGTACCAGTTGGCATGCTGCTTTGGTAGGTGAATATTTATTCGAAGAATTTGCTCGCATCCCTGTTGAAGTTGAGTATGCGTCTGAATTTAGATACAGAAATCCCGTAATTTATCCTGATGATTTAGTTATTGCCATTTCTCAAAGTGGTGAAACTGCTGATACATTGGCAGCAATAGAATTGGCTAAAGAAAAAGGAGCTACTGTTTTTGGTGTTTGTAATGTTGTTGGTTCATCCATTCCAAGAATGTCACACGCAGGCGCATATACGCACGCAGGTCCTGAAATTGGTGTAGCTTCAACTAAGGCGTTTACTGCGCAAGTTTCTGTTCTTACATTATTGTCATTAGCCGTTGCTCAAATCAGAGGAACAATATCCAAAGATCGCTTACATTTATTGATGGCAGAATTGGAAAATATACCTCATTTGGTTGAAAGAGCACTTAAAACCAATGATAAAGTGATGGAAATTGCTCAACTTTTTAAGGATTCTAAGAATTTCTTATACTTAGGTAGAGGATTCAACTTTCCTGTTGCTTTGGAAGGCGCCTTAAAGTTAAAAGAAATTTCATACATCCACGCTGAAGGATATCCTGCCGCTGAAATGAAACACGGACCTATTGCATTGATTGATGAAGAAATGCCGGTTGTAGTAATAGCACCTAAACGTGGTATTTACGAAAAAGTGATGAGTAATATTCAGGAGGTAAAAGCGCGTAAAGGAAAGATTATCGCTATAGTAACAGAAGGTGATGAAAAAATAAAGGAAATGGCTGACCATTACATAGAAGTACCTGATTGTGACGAAGCTTTATCACCCTTGGTAACAACCATTCCATTACAGTTGCTAAGTTATCACATAGCGGTTCTAAGAGGTTGTAACGTTGACCAACCAAGAAACTTGGCTAAGTCAGTTACTGTCGAATAGAGTGAACGGGTACTAAGTTGATTTCCCTGTGATATCAATGCTTTTGAAGATAAATTAGAGGGTGCACCAAATAGGTCACCCTTTTTTATTTGTGACATAACAAGGGGAATTTTAA